>FUFK010045555.1_pt1 | contig 47625 bp, 45 predicted proteins | sample 1021851 | NCBI WGS metagenome assembly FUFK01 (sample SAMEA51879418, study PRJEB19060) | metagenome
TTTAATNNAATAGANTGANGATTTATCTTTCTTACTTTTTTCTAAAGAGCCTTGCAAGCTTGAAATAACTATAAAAGAAGCAATTCCTAAAGAAATTATTAGGAAAAACCACATGTACCAACCTGAGTTCTTAGATAATTTTTTTGAACTCAAATATATTGGGGTAAAAGCAACTCTTCCAAAAATACCCAAAAGCCCAAACAATATTGGCAAAATCCTTATAAATAGCATTGCAAGAAAAATCATTAGCGCAGAAGGTATAAGAAGAAAAGTGTATTGACTTAAAGACGAATTTTCTCCAATTGAACTTATAACTCTCATCCTTAATTCAAAGAAAATAAGAATAGCCCCTATGCCCAAAAAAATATCTAAAAAATATTTGGTAAAAACATTAGCCCTAATTTTTGAAACAACCATAGACAGTCTTTTTGAATTTATTAATTGATTATTTAATGAGACATAAAATATAAAACTAAAAAAGCTAGCAATAATTAGAAAACCAAATGAAATTAATGCAGAATTAATATTTATATAAAATATATCAATTCCTTTTGGATCAATTTTTAAATACTCCTTTATTACCAAAAGGATTGTTAAATTACTTATGAAAGGGGCAATTATCATAACTGGAATTCCCAAAAATAACCATTCGTAAAAAAAGTATTTAACTACTCCAAATTTTGAAACACCTCTTAGAAAAAGATAATTAATTTCTTCTCTTCTCTCCTGATTAATTAAGTATGAAAACATTATTAGTAATGTTGAGCTAAATATTCCTAACAATGAAAAAATAATTAAAACCGGTGCCCTGACAAAGTTCATTTCTTTAATGGTGTTCTCAGTAATTCTATCGAGCTGTGTTAAGACAACTGCCTGAGGGAACGATATTAGCATATTATTTTCGAAATTATTTATTTTGCTCAAATAATTTGTTCTAATATTTTCTGTTAATTTATTATGATCAATATCTAAATACCACCAAGCCCTTACAGGCAACCCTTTGGTGAGTGGCTCCAAGTATTCAAAGTAATCATTTTGATTCATTGCCAACACAAGTGGTAACTGACAAGTCATGCATGGTGAGGGAGGTAAAAATAGCTCTTCATAGTAACCAAACAGTTCATTTTGATCAATTTCTTCGAAGTAACCTTCTATAATTAATTCTAAATTTTTGTTTTCTATTTTTTCTTCTGTGCCATCAATAAATTTTTCTAGTTGCTCAACATTCAAAATTTCAAAGAAGGACATTCCCTGCTGAATTTGTAAAATTGTTTCGTCATTAGAGTCTTTAAAAAGGTCTTCTTTGGAGAATCCTTGGGCCTCATATTCCTTAATAAAACTCTTTAAGTTTTTTTTAGTTTCATTTAGGCCAGCATCAAGGTTTTTTGAACCTTTTATTGAATTTGCAACAATCTTGTCTCCAATTTTAAGCCCAAGCTGATCTAATCTTTTTTTGGGACCCGTTACTCCTATGTAATTATCAGGCAATTCGTTTAACTTATCTTTTGAGTCTACAAAATTTTCTTCTTTATCCATGGAAACAAATTTTAATTTTGAAGCTGTCCTATTATTGTTCGGAGTCTCCTTGCCCCAAAAATATTCTGTAGACTGTATTACAGAAGATTGCTCTATAAATAGTTCTGATAAATTTTCATTAGCAAGACTGTTAATAATTGAACTATTTTCATCAAATGAATCTTTTATAAGTGGTTGGCTACCAGTAGTGAGACTTATATTTCTTGTTGTGGGGGGAGTTTGATTTAAACCCTCCTCATATATCCTCGTCTTTACCCAGCCTAAGTATGTTGGCCCAGAAATGATAAAAGTATTTGCGATTAGAAATGAAACCCAAAGAAGTGATAATAATTTCCATTGATTTTTTGCTCTATTAAAAATATATCTAAACATAACAAAATAATTGGCTAAAAAAATTATTTATTTTTTCTAGCTTTGTAGACTGTATCTAAGTCTTTATCCCCTCTTCCGCTAACCATCAAAACTAATTTCTCGCCCTTCTTTGTTTTGTTAATAAATTTATCCAAAAAACCAATTGTGTGAGCTGGTTCAAGTGCGGGTATAATCCCTTCAGTAACGCTGAGTAAATCGAATCCATATAGAGCTTCATCATCAGTTGCTGAAAAGTATTCAGCTCTTCCAGAGTCTTTTAAGTAACTGTGTTCAGGACCAACGCCTGGATAATCAAGTCCTGCGGATATAGAATGTGCTTCATTAACTTGCCCTTTATCATCTTGCAAAAGATATGAATAAGAACCATGAAGCACTCCTGGGGTTCCTTTAGACATTGTTGCAGCATGCTCACCTGAATCAACTCCATTTCCTGCTGCCTCAACACCTATTAATTTTACTGATTTATCTTCAAAAAATCCTGAAAAAATTCCAATTGCATTACTTCCGCCTCCTACACATGCAAGAACATAATCTGGCAAACCACCATACTGTTGAATCATTTGATTTCTTGTCTCATCACCTATTATTTTTTGAAAATACTTAACTATTGATGGGTATGGGTATGGGCCAACTGCGCTTCCAATAATATACATTGTATTTTCAACATTTGTTACCCAATCTCTTATAGACTCATTTACTGCGTCTTTTAATGTTTTGCTGCCACTTGTTACCGGCTCTACTTTTGCACCCAAAAGTTCAATTCTATAAACATTTGGTGCTTGCCTTTTTATATCTTCTTCTCCCATGTAGATAACACATTCAAGNCCTAATAAAGCACAGGCTGTTGCAGTAGCTACACCGTGTTGACCAGCACCAGTTTCAGCTATTATCCTTTTTTTTCCAAGCCTTTTTGCTATAAGGCCTTGTCCTAGAGCATTATTAATTTTGTGCGCTCCTGTGTGAGCCAAATCCTCTCTTTTAAGATATATATTTGCTTTTCCGTACTTATTTGTTAAGTTTTCAGCAAAATAAAGCGGCGTTGGTCTCCCGACAAAGTCTCTTTGCAATATTTTTAATTCAGTATTAAATTCTTCGTCTTGTATATACTTTTTAAATGACTCTTCAAGCTCACTTAAAGCTGGCATAAGAGTTTCAGGCACAAAGCTTCCGCCATAATCCCCAAAATTTTTATCAAGATTTCTTTTGGTGTTATTAATTGTCATATATATATTCTATATCAAATTAGAATCTATAAAAATTTTTAGTCGCAAGCTCCACCAATCCCAGTACAATTTGACCACATAGCGTCGAGCTTACTTGAACCAACTGCTAATTGTTGTCCAATAACTCGACTGCCACCCACAGATTGAACTTGAGCAAAAATTACTCCAAGCACATTACCTTCATAGTCAATGATTGGCCCTCCACTGTCTCCAGGGTCTGCACCAGTATTAACAACAATTATTGGCAGCAAGTCATCAGAATAACTAGCTCCATCTAATATTTGGTATTTTTTTGAATTTCCGTACTGAGTTGAATTTCCAAGCTGATTAAAAATTGAAACTATAACTCCGTGCCTAACTGCAGGATAATTTGCTACTCCAGTAGAATATCCTATTTGAAAAACTGCTGTTCCATTGTCGGATGAAGTGGTAGTTTTTGTTTTTAAAGGTGTTGCTCCATGATTTTCACACTTAACTAATGCTAAATCTAAATCAGCATCCCAAGATTTTACTAGGCCTATCTTTGATGTTATTGAACCATCATTAGAAGGTACGTAGATTTTTACTTGGTTTCCAGACCCAGAAATCACATGTTCATTTGTAACCAAATAGTCTTTTGAAATTGCCCAACCAGTTCCTACATTATTTCCATGTTCAATTTTAACCACAGAATTTCTATATCTTTCGTATAAATCGTTAACGTCCATACCTTTATTTGGAGAAGGGGTAGCATATGGATTATCTAATAATTTTTTAATGTCTTCTTCAACATCAATTAGTGCCATTGGTGTTGGTGTTGGAATTGGAGTTGGGTAAGCCATTGGTGTTGGTGTTGGAATTGGAGTTGGGGCTGGAGCTGGAGTTGGGGTAGGATAGGAACTCATTAATTTGTCGAACTCTTCATTAATTTTCATCTCAATTTCTTCATCANTTGGTCCACATGAAATAATTAAAATAGATATAAAAATAATTGTAAAAACTTTTACCAAACCAAAGCCTGCCCGTCTCTTCTGGGATCTACAGCTGCACCAATTAATCCTTTTTTGTCCAAACTAATCATTCCTTCGCTTCCCTTGCCTTCCCACGCACCACACATTTCAACGTTATGACCAAGTGATTCTAATTTTCTTTTTATATCAACTCCGAATCTTTCTTCTATATTAATGTGAGTTTTGATACTGTGTGGAATTGTTGATTCGGTCAGGTTTTGATAATGAGTCCATCTTGGCATGCTTACTGATTCGCCAACTTTAAAATTAAAGTCTATGAAAGATGATATTGTTTGCATGTTAGTTTGGACTTGAGTATCTGCTCCAGGAGTCCCACAAATAAGCCTCAGACTTTCTTTGCCACCATCTTCTTCAAAAACCATAACGGGATTCATAGTATGCCTAACCCTTTTGCCTGGCACCAAATTATTCACATGATTTTTATCAAGATGCCAATAAGTCATCCTGTTGTTCATGAGTATGCCGGTCCCTTCAACTACATCTCCAGAGCCCCATTGCGTTTGAATACTTTGCAATTGAGATACTGCATTTCCAAAACTATCTAAAATACAAAAATAAGTTGTATCTCCGACTTTGTCTGGTAAATAATTTATTTCAAGGTCACTGTCTTTGATCCTTTTGCTTAAACTTATTCTTTTGAATTGCGAAAATGCATATTCTTTACTTAAAAGCATTTCAACAGGAATTTCAGCATATTTAGGGTCAGCTAAATATTTTTCTCTATCATAAAAAGCTAACCTTTTTGCTTCGGTCATTGCATGTATTGCAGTGTAACTACCAGGTTTTAGTACCGAAGGATCAAAATTTTCAATTATATTTAATTGTTGCAATAATGTTATTCCGCTGGAATTTGGAGGAGACTCGTAAACTTTATATCCTCTGTAAATAGTACTAATTGGATCGACAATTTCTGCATTAAAATTTTCTAAATCCTTTTTAGTAATATACCCGCCTTTTTGATTAGAATAACTGACAATCCTTTCAGCAATTTTTCCTTTATAAAATGCGTCCGATCCATTATCTGCAATTAAAGAAAGTGTTTTTGCGAGATCTTCATTAATGATTTTTTCACCAAATGACTTAAGTTTATTGTTTTCTCCCCAGATCTTCATAGATGAATCAAACTTATTCATTTCAGATTCAATTTCAAGAGAATGNCTCTGATCTTCACTTAATGGAATACCTTCAGAGGCCGCAATTATTGCCGGCTTTAAACATTCTTTAAGAGAAATGCTGCCTTTAGCTTCATGCATCTTTATTACTCCACTAACAAGTCCTGGCACAGAAGATGATTTTATACTTTTGTAATTTATAAAATCCTTTATTTGACTGGAAAGTTCTGGTGCAGGTCCTGTAGCATTTATTACAGATACTTTATCTGCTAATTTATCAAACATCATTATGAATCCATCACCACCAATTCCGGACATTTGAGGTTCAACTACTCCAAGCATAAAACTTACTGCACAAGCTGCATCAAATGCATTTCCACCTTTATTCAAAATATCTCTACCAACCATAGAAGCTAACCAGTGATTAGTTACAACAGAAGATGTATATCCAACCATATTTGGATTGATTGAACCTAAATTTTTTCCATGTGGCAAATTGTGTGTCATAATTNCNTAGTAAAAACATTATATACTTGATTGAAAAAAATTGATTCTTGAGCAATGAGTAATTATCTAGATGTAGAAAATTTAATAAAAAGTCGTAGAGACACGAAAAACTTTCTATCAAAAAAAATTTCTAAAAAAAGTATTTCAAAGATTCTTGAAATGGGAGTGTGGTCTCCAAATCATAGAATGACAGAGCCATGGACATTTGTGCCTTTAGAAAAAAACTCTCCTACAAGGAAAAAAATTGCTAATGATATTGAAAAATATGTTTTACAAAATTCTAAAAATTCAAACAAGAAAACGACATCTCAATCTGCATTTAAATCCAAAGAAGATTTTGAAAATTGCCCATANATTGTTTATGTTTTCTCAAAAAAAGGAAGAAATAAGGAAGAGACTCTTGAAAACTATGCTTCTACATCAATTTCGGTTCAAAACATGTCATTGTATGCTTGGTCAACAGGGATTGGTATTCACTGGTCAACTGGAAAACCATGCAAGGTTGAAGGGCTATATTCTAGGCTTAATATAGACCAAACATTCATTCTGGTTGGTTGTTTGTATATGGGTTATATTAAATCGAAAAATAAACTTTCGGCTAAGCCTAGAGCATCATTTGAAGAAAAAACCATTTGGCTATAATTATTAATTTAATTCCTATAGTAAGATTAATTGATAACTTTTAAAAATTTGAAAATTGCATAAAATAAAAATGTAATCACCATATCAACTAGATGAGTTAAGAATAAAAATGACTGAAAAATATAAAAACTTTATTAACAATAAATGGGTTGACCCAGTAACAGAAAAGTACTTTGAAAGCACAAGTCCAGCAAATAATGATGAAATTTTAGGATTGTTTGCAAGTTCAAATGCACAAGACGCTAATTTAGCAATAAATAGTGCTTACGACGGTTTTCAAAGTTGGAAAAAAACATCTCAAATAGCACGAGGTGAATATCTTTATAAAGCTTCATCTTGGTTAGAACAAAACTCATCTAAATACGCAGAGGCAATCACAAAGGAGTGTGGAAAATCTATATTGGAAGCAAATGGTGAAGTTGGCAGATCAATAGCATTATTAAAATATTATGCCGCCCAAGGGTCTGACCCAATGGGTGATGTTGTTCCCTCTGTAAATCCAAATATACTTCTTTACACTACAAAAGTTCCTATTGGCGTAGTAGGGCTGATTACTCCTTGGAATTTTCCACTTGCTATTCCGATTTGGAAAATGGCACCAGCTATAGTTTTTGGAAACACAATTGTCCATAAACCAGCATCATCAACACCATTACTTGGCAAAATGATTGCTGAAATGTGGGAAGCATCTGGCCTTCCAGGAGGGGTTTATAATTTAGTTACAGGTTCNGGTTCTGAATTAGGAGACTCGATAATTGATCATCCTTACACATCAGCATTAAGTTTTACAGGCTCAACGTATATTGGTCAAAGTATTGCTGTAAAATGTGCAAAAAATGGAATGAAATATCAACTAGAAATGGGTGGAAAAAATCCAATCATTGTTATGCCTGATGCTAATTTAGAGCAAGCTGCTGAGATAACATTATCAGGTGCAATGAAGTACTCTGGTCAAAAATGTACAGCTACTTCAAGAGCAATTGTTTCAAAAGAAATAAAAAAGGATTTTACTGAAATTTTATTAAACAAATTTAAAAATCTAAAAGTTGGAGACGGTATGGACTCGGAGAATGTTGTTGTTCCAGTAATAGATAAAAAATCTCTTACGAATATTTCTGAAAAAATAAAGGCTGGGGTTGATGAAGGGTCCAGATTAATTTTTGGTGGTGAAATATTAAAAGATAACAATTATGAGAAAGGAAATTACGTTCAACCTACTCTTTTTGATAACGTAGATCCTAAATCTTTAATCGCTACTGAAGAAATTTTTGGCCCTGTTTTAGGGCTTATTGATGCTGAAGATTATGGTCAATCTATAAAAATAGCTAACGATACTTCTTATGGTTTAAGTGCGGGAATATTTACTTCAAATTTAAACTTAGCTATGGAATTTGCAAATAATATTGATGCAGGTATTGTAAAAATTAATGGTGAAACAGCTGGAGTTGAGCCTCAAGTTCCTTTTGGGGGAATGAAGGAATCTTCTTCAGGAGCAAGAGAACAAGGAAAATCAGCGGTAGAATTTTTCACACAAACTAAAACTATATATGTTGAGAGGTCTGCATAATGTATTTAGGTACTCAGTTTGCTGCCAGAACAGATGCAGACTATGAAACATTTAAGCAACTTGGAGTAAATAATATTAATGGATTTCCAGATGTCCAGCATCAAAAATGGACGGTAGAAAATCTTATTCAATATCGTGAAAAAGTTGAATCATTTGGCTTAAATCTTGATATGGTTCAGCTGCCTTTAAGCTCTGCAGATATAGATACAAGAGTTAAAAACGGCGAATTTTATAACATACTTACTGGAACAAGCCCAGAAAGAGATTATGAAATAGAAAGAATTTGTGAAATTATTGCAATGTGCTCAGATGCAGGTATTCCAGCAGTAAAATACAATCTCAACATTATTGGAATACCAAGAACAAAGAGTGAATTTGGCAGGGGAGGTGCCAAGCTGTCAACATTTAGGTGGGATGAAGCAGATAAAAATGCTCCAGACACATATGCTGGAAAAGTTTCTGAAGATGTATTTTGGGAAAGGATTGATTATTTTTTAGATAAGGTGGTTCCTGTGGCAGAAGAAAAAAAAGTTAGACTAGCCTGTCATCCTCATGATCCTTATACCCCACCAGGTTACAAGGGAGTTACAAGAGTATTAGGAACAGTAGAAGGTCTTAAAAAATTTATATCAATTAGAGAAAATGAATATCACGGCTTAAATTTTTGCCAAGGAACAATTACTGAAATGATGGATAATCCTGGTGAAGAAATTTTTGATGTAATTAGATATTTTGGAAATAAAAATAAAATTTTTAATGTTCATTTTCGAAATATTAAAGGGAATAAATTAAGTTTCACAGAAGTGTTTCCTGATGAAGGGTCAATAAATATGTACGAAGCAATTAAGGTTTATAAGGAAGTAAACTATAAATACATGCTAATGCCTGACCATGTTCCACAAATAAATGCTAAAGATCCAAAAATGACTGCATTTTCTTATTGTTATGGATACATAAATGCTTTGCTTCAATCCATAGAAAATGTCTAATCTACTTTTTGAATTAATTCTATTCTGACATCACCAGGAGTTTTTAAGAAAACTATTCTTATTCCTGGCATTTCCATTGGCCCTTCCGCTAAAGTTGCCCCTAATGATTCAAGTCTTGAAATATCCTCTTCAAGGTTGTCAGAATCTAAACCAAAATGCTCTAATCCATAATGGGGGTCTGCGTCACTTGGCCCAAGCGTTTCATTTGTTCTTTCGCCAGAAATATTTACTCTAAAACCATCTTCACTTTGACACATAATGAATCTGTCACCAACAGATCTTACTTCATCATTAATAATTTCGAAATTGAATGCATTCACAAACCAATTTGCATCTTTTTCTGGATCTTTGCTCTTTATGTGAATATGATTAATCTTGTACATTTATCCCCCTTATGATTTATTAATTTTTTTTAATAAGCTCTCATGCACATCTGGCCATCCAAAAATAAACCAGTCAGGCACATTATCTATTAAGTTATCAGTTTTTAAATTATTTCCAAATTGATCCGTAGATTTTATTCCAATTTTTTCTCCGATTGATATTAAACCTCCAACATGTTCAAGCGAAATTTTATAAATTGCCATTATTGGCAAGTTTCCTTTTATTATCTGTAATCCGGGATAAACCGCTGAAGCAAAAGAGTTAATATAAGAAAAGTTTTTAACCCAATTCAGCTCATTGTTAAAAAGCTCAAACCAATTTTTTCCTTGCTCTATTTCTAGGCATAGAGTCATATCAATCATTTCAGGAAAATTTATCTCTGGTATATATACTTCTCCATTTAAATAAACATTTTTTTCGTCGCAGTGTATGTAATCATTGATTCCTGGGCAACCTATTGCGCCCACTGATCGATCTTTGGAAAAAAAAGAAACAGTAAGCCCCCAAGTATTTAAATTATTACTATATGGCACTGTTCCACATAATGGGTCAACACAAAAAAATTCATCAGATGACGCATCAAAATCTTCTCTTGATTCTTCTGAAAGTATACCGTGTTTAGATTTTTCCTTAATTATATTTTTTATAATTTCATCAGATTTTAAATCAGCTTGTGTTACTAGACCTGCTTCAAATTTATTCCATTTTTCAAGATTTTTAGGATTATTATTTTGAAAATCTATTAATTCTTTTCCTGCAGAAGCAACAGCGCTCAAACAAATGTCAGATTCTAGTTTGATAATATCTCCTTTATTTCGAGGCATAATGGCCCCTCACTATTTATTTTTATGGAAGGGTTATTTAAATAATTAAATTCAATTCTCCTCTCCCCATCTAATGCCAGTGTACCTTTAATACCATTAATTTTAATAATTTCATTTTCTTTAAATAATTTCCAATTATCAATTAATATTTCTTCGATTTTTCCTGGTGCAATTGGTGAATANAGTTTATTTNAGGTACTTTTATTTTTTGAAATATTTATATAAATTGCTTCATCTGATTTTAAGTTTTTAACCAGATTAAAACCTATTGAAGAAAAACCAATCCCAGAATATCTAATTTTATTAATAAAAATTTCTGATACAGACTCCATGTCCCATACAGCCCTAGCTCCAATATAAGGAATATCTGTAACAACAACGTCAACTAAAGCACTATCAACAAATTTTTTATCAAAATATACATCTAGTTTTTTATGCCTTGAGCAATAATTTTCTTTATTTTCTGAATTAATAAATTTTCCTACCGCAATTCCGGCAACAGTTCCATCAATATTTTCTGGAAAGAGATTATTTGTGCCAGTTGAAATAGCCAAAATTGGGGTCTGATTTAAATATTTTGAAGCTAGTCTTGCTGTTCCATCTCCTCCAAATATAATGACACAATCTAATTCAAGGCTACTCATTTGTTTTGCTGATTCGATAGTTGTACTTTCATCGTCTAAGTTCCTTGTTTTTAATATTACTGTATCAATAGATCTCGAGTATTTTTCTCTTGCTCTTTTTGAAACATCGCTAAAATCAGGCATCAAGTAAATCTTGCCAACACCTTGGCTTGATAATCCTTCATAAAGTTTTATAAGTTCATTAGATTTGTATTGCTGAGGAATTACAAAGGCACTTGAAACAAGCCTCCTGATATCCTTGCCTGAATTGGGATTTACTATTATTCCGACAGTTTTATTATTTTTTTTCAAGTGTTTCTGGGCTTTGAATATTTTTAATAATTGACTCAAGAAATTTTGATGCAGGAAAGCCATCAACAGCCCTGTGATCAAAAGTAAGATTAAAATAACAGACCTTTCTTATCTCTTGCTTGCCTGAAATAATTAATATTTCTTCAGAAGTTCTTCCTATACCAAGGATGGCAACTTCAGGAGGATTTATTAATGGATTGAAATTATCAACGACTGTTGAATTTAAACTTGTAATTGAGAATGTGCTTCCCGATATATCTTCTTGAGAAAATCCTTTTTTTTCTTTTTTACTAAACTCTCGTATATTCTTTGCAATATCTAATAAAGATTTATCTTGTGAATTTTTGATTACTGGAACAACAAGCCCATTATTTAATGCGTATGCAATTCCAATGTTAATTTCATCAAATTGCTTTATTTCATTTTCTAAAAAATGTGCATTAAAAATTTTATGTTCGCTTAATGATATTGCTACAGATTTAACAATTAAATCTTGAAAAGTTGGTCTAATTTTTTCTTTTCTCCATTCCTTCAAAAGTTCACTTTGATAATTCACGCAATTTGTAATATCTACTTTCGAAGTTAAAGTTACTGAAGGGATTGAATTGCTTTCTGTCATCCTTTGAGCAATTACTTTTCTAATTCCAGAAATTAATGTTGCTCCTTCCTTGTTTTCTTCATTATCAGTACTTGAATCAAAGTTTTTTACATCATTTTCTGTAATTCTTCCATTAGGCCCAGACCCTACTACCTTGCCAAGATCTATACCTAATTCTTTGGCAACCCTTCTAGCTATAGGTGTGATTTGAACTTTTATTCTTTCGTTTTTAGGTGCAGTATTTTTATATAAAGATTTTTTTTCTTCTAAATTATTATTTTCTTCGATTTGAATTTTTTCATCTTTCTCACCAACATAAGCTATTATTGCCCCAACCTTTACAACTTGACCTTCTCCAGAACCAATTTTAATTAAATAACCATCAACAGATGATTCGACTTCTGCATTAACTTTAGAAGATTCGACCTCAACTAAAGGCTCACCTTTTTTTACTAAATCTCCTTCTTTTTTTAACCATTTAATTATTGTAGCTTCCTGCATGCCCATTCCCCATTGAGGTAAAAAAATACTTGTTGCCATGCTTTTTACTCCAATGTCTTTTTGACAGCTTCAATAATTTTTTCTTCGGTAGGATATATGAGTGGCTCAAGGGCAGGAGAGAAAGGAATGTGAACTTGTTCAGAAGCAACTTTAACTGGTGGTGCCTGTAGATTCCAAAAGCCCTCTTCAGTTACAACAGATATAATTTCACTCGCAGCACTACACACCTTGTGTGCAGGGTCAACAACAACCAGCCTGCCTGTTTTTTCAACCGACTTCAAAATAGTTTCTTTATCAAATGGAACTAAGGTTCTTGGGTCAATAATTTCTATTGATATCCCTTCTTTTTCCAATTTTTCAGAAGCACTTAATGCATGCACATTGCTATTTACAATTCCAACCACAGTGCAATCAGTGCCCTCTTTAACAACTCTTGCACTACCAAAAGGAATTAAAAGTTCTCCATTTTCAATTTCATTATTTTCTGGAACATCCCCTTTTAATCCCCCTAGGTTTCCATCAACAAANACGATACAAGGGTCATTATCTCTTATCGCTGTTTTCATAAGACCTTTTGCATCTTCTGGAAAAGTTGGAACTATAACCTTTATCCCTGGCATATTCATAAAGAAAGGGTAGCTGCGATCTGAATGGTGAGCAGCCATACTTCCGTTGTAATACATATCAGCCTTGATAGTTACTGGCAAAGAAGCCTGTCCACCAAACATATATTTCATTTTTGCTAATTGGCTAACAAGCTGGTCCATTGCAACCCACATAAAACTAGTCAATGTTTCAACTACAGGTCTCATCCCTACTAAACTTGATCCTACTGCCGCACCAATAAATCCATTTTCGGATAAAGGGGTGTCCAGCACTCTGTTTTCTCCAAACCTATTGAATAAATCTTTTGATGCTCCATAAATTGATGCTCTTACGTCTTCCCCCATATAATAAACTGACTCATCCTTTAGCATCTCCTCATGAATAGCTTCATTTATAGCCTCAACCTGCATTAAATTTTTCAACTAGTCCTCCTTCATGCAAAGTTAATAGGGTCAGTGTATAAGTCATCATAAAGTTGGGATGGATCTGGATATGGACTTTTTCTCGCAAAATCAAGCGCTTTGTCTACACTATCTTTTTCTGTTTTTTCCATTTCTTCTATTTCTTTTTTTGATAATAAATTCTGACTTAAAAGAAATTGTTTATGTATTTCAATGGGATCTCGATCGAGCCAATCATTCAACTCTTCGTCAGTTCTGTAGTTTCCGTCTCGTCTTACATTTGCAAGCCCCAGAGAATGATCTTCATACCTATAAGTTAGGCCCTCAATTAAAGTGGGGCCTTCGCCAGATCTTGCCCTAATTACTGCTTGCTCAGTAGCTTCATACATTGCCACAACATCTTGACCATCAACAAGAACTCCTGGCATTCCATATGCAGAAGCTCTATCAGAAACATGATCAACCGAAACAGAATCTTTGTATGATGTTGTAACAGCAAACTGATTATTTTCACAAACAAAAATAACTGGCAATTTCCATAGTGCAGCCAAATTCATTGATTCATGACAAGCTCCCTGATTGGAAGCTCCGTCACCAAAAAATACAAGTGACACAAAATTTTTACCTTGTAATTTTGAAGTCAATGCAGCCCCAGTTGCAACAGGAACAGATGAAGCTACGATCCCAGACTCTCCTAATATTCCAATAGAAAAATCTGCTAAATGCATTGAGCCACCTTTGCCTTTGCAGTACCCGTCTTCTTTACCAAAAATTTCTGCCATTGCCTTATTTATATCACCACCCTTAGCAATAGGATGGCCATGAGATCTGTGATTTCCAGCAATATAGTCATCATCATTTAAAGCTACACAAGCACCTACGGCTACACCTTCCTCACCTGTGTAAGTGTGTAAAGCTCCCACTATTTCTCCAGCTTTTTGGCATTCAATTAATTTGTTTTCAAAGAACCTGATTCTCATCATTCTTTGAAGCATCAAAATATGTTTTTCTCTCGGTATCATTATTTCCTTAAAATAAGACGCTAATTAAGGGAACTATACTTGGGATAATATTATAATAATTTAAAAATATAAAGTTCATAAATTAATTTCCTAAGTCAATGGCAAACTCTAAATATACATCAGAAGAGATAACGGTACTAAAAGGCCTAGAAGCTGTTAGAAAAAGACCAGGTATGTACATTGGTACTACTGGCCTTGAAGGCGTTCAGCACCTTATTCATGAAATAGTTGATAATAGCGTTGACGAATCAATGGCTGGATTTTGTGACACAGTTGAAATAATTCTTAATGCAGACGGATCAGTAACTGTTTCAGATAATGGAAGAGGGATTCCGGTAGATGTAAAAAAGGGGACCGGAAAATCAGCATTAGAAATTGTAATGACAACTCTACACGCCGGTGGAAAATTTGAAAGTAAATCTTATCAGGTTTCTGGAGGCTTGCATGGTGTTGGCGCTTCAGTAGTAAATGCTTTATCTGAAAGTCTAACAGTTTCTGTTAAAAGAGATGGTTACTTGCATGAGCAAAAATATTCACGAGGTAAAATTGTTACTGAAATTGAAAAAACTCCTTTAGATGCTTCCATAAAGAATGAAACTGGAACAACTATTACATTTATGCCAGATATAGAAATTTTTAAAACTATTGATTACANCTATAAAAATATTACAACTAGATTTAAAGAAATGGCTTATCTTAATCCGGGATTAACAATAAGATTTAGAAGTGATTATCATCAGGATTTATGGCCTAATAATCAAATAACTTACATGTTTACTGGCGGGGTTCAAAGCTTTGTTAGGAGCTTAAATAGATCNAGAAACCCAATACATGCAAACATTGCCTCAATTAATGGAAAACTTTCTCCCGATGATGCAAAGTCAAAAGTAGAAACCCCTGTAATTGTCGATATTGCTTTTCAATATAATGAAACTTTCCAAGAAAATGTTTTATCATTTGCCAATTGTATTGTTACTCCAGAAGGCGGAACACATTTAACTGGTTTTAGGCGCTCCTTAACAAGAGCCATTAATAATTATGGAAAGAAAAACGGCATATTAAAAGATGATCTAAAAGATGTTTCGGGTGAAGATGTCAGAGAAGGCCTTATGGCAGTAATTAGTGTAAAGCTTGGGGAGCCTCAGTTTGAAGGACAAACTAAAGCTAAGCTTGGTAATCCTGAAATAGAATCTGCTGTAACTTCTTTAATGACTCAACAACTTACAGAATATTTAGAAGATAATCCAAATGATGCAAAAACTATACTTGAAAAAGCTTCTACCGCTGCAAGGGCAAGGGAAGCTGCTAAAAAAGCAAGGGATTTGGTAATTAGAAAAAATGCAATGGAAGGCGGGGCTTTGCCAGGCAAGCTTGCTGATTGCTCTGAAAAAGATCCAGCAAAAAGTGAGCTATTTCTTGTTGAGGGTGATTCAGCTGGAGGCTCAGCCAAACAGGGAAGAGATAGAAATTTTCAGGCTATTTTACCTCTTCGAGGAAAAATTCTTAATGTTGAAAAGGCTCGTCCTGATAAAATGTTGGGGCATGCTGAAATTGCCGCTCTTATAACAGCTACTGGCACAGGAATAGGTGTTGAAGATTATGATGCAACGAAGCTTAGGTATCATAAGATTGTTATTATGACTGATGCTGATGTAGATGGAGCTCACATAAGGACACTGTTATTGACTTTCTTTTACAGGAATATGCCTAAATTGATTGGTGATGGAAATTTATTTATTGCTCAGCCTCCACTTTATAAAGGAAATAAAGGAAAATCTTCTCAGTGGCTTTACTCAGAGATAGAAAAAGATGCATGGCTTGCAGAGAAAATATTTGGCAAAATAAAAATTGTAAGCTCTAAGTCGCCTGATAAAAAAATTGAAAAAGGTGAGTTAGGAATTTTTTCATCTAATATCAAAGATTACCTTGATAGCTTCAAAGGTCTTGAATCGTTAGAAATTCCATCTATTGTAATTGAAAAGCTTATTTCTGATCCAGAATATTCAAGCTTAGAATTCTACTCTAAGCCAGAATCANCCTCATCTCCCTCACAGCCTCAAGCATCATTTGATGACCTTCTAAATAATGANNNNGAAGAAGNAGGTNTTGGAAGATTCTAGAGAAATNAANCTGAAACTTTAGAAATAACTCACAACATTGAAGGTTATGAGGTTTCAAAGAACATATATGAACACCCAACAGTTAATAGATTAAGAAAAATTTATCAAGAAATTGGTGAATTTATTTCTGAAGAGAGTTTTGATGTTTATAAGGGCAGTGAATTAATTTCTTCAAAAATATCTTGGAAAGATGTTCCAGAAATCCTTGAAAACAATGCTGAGAATAGTGGAGTTAATATCCAAAGGTATAAAGGGTTGGGTGAAATGAATGCTGATCAACTTTGGGAAACTACAATGGACCCAGAAAATAGAGTTTTGCTTCAAGTAACTTCAGAAGACGCTACTGCGGCAGATGACTTATTTAGAAAATTAATGGGTGATGATGTTGAGCCTAGAAGAAGGTTTATTCAAACAAATGCATTAGAAGCAAAAAACATTGATATTGCCTAACTAGTCAGTATGAAAAACCTCGTCTAACTCTATCATAGCTTCATCAGGATTATTTTCATTTATATTATCAAAATAAGGTTTCATAAATTTCTGCCATTTTTCGTTAATTTCTTCACCGGACATACCCTTTAATGATTCGTCAAAACTTTTTTCTGCCTCAAAATATCCAAATAGTGTTCCATCAGGTTTTAAAAATATAGAATAATTTCTCCAGCCATGCTTTTTAAGTGCCTCTAACATCTCTGGCCATACTTTTTTATGATGCTCTTTGTATTCATCTATGCTTTCTTTTTTTATTTTGAACACAAATCCAACTCTTTTCATTTAAAAAATACCTCTATATTATTTGTTAATGGAGATAATTAATTCTAAAAGACATAAAGATTTCGTACAAGATTTAAGAGAAATTTTGAATCAAACGCAGATGATTTCATATGAAATAAAAAATAGAGATATTAAAAACAAATTATCTGACACAGTAATTCCTAATTTTATAGAAGTAATATCTTACGTTGAAGTAAATGATTTAAAAAACGTTAATTTAAATTTTTCATTATCTAAATGTGTTCATCAGATAGTTGATTTGGCAGATTCAAATAAAAACCTAATGATGCTTTCATCAAAATATAAAGTAATTCGTGAGGAAATAATTAACTTAATAAATTTAGATGATGAAGAATAATATTTATATAGATATAGATAATGAATATAAAAAAAATATTGACCTAGAAATATTAGAACTATGCGCATCTCAAGCAAGAAAGATTGGGTCAAACTCACATTGCGATGATTCATTGTCAATTTCAATTACTAACTCTGAAAAATTGAAAACCTTGAATAAAAAATATTTAGGAGAAAACAAGCCAACAGATGTTTTGTCATTTCCAAATAAATTAGATTGGGAAGAAGGGGTCAGAGACATTATGTCTAAAGATCAATTTAATAACGAAAATTATTTAGGTGATATTTTCATTTCATTCGAAAAAATTATCGAACATTCAAGATTATACAAGACTGGAAAAACTCTTGAATTAAATATTATTTTGGCACATGGAATTTTACATCTTTTAGGGTATGATCATTATGATGATAGATCTAGAATAAAAATAAATGATTTAACAGTCGATATCATTAAAAATTTAAATTTAGACTATAAAAAGGCTAAAATATCGTTAGAATTAAGAAATGAGTGAAAAAGTTTTATATAGAAAATGGAGGCCCTTAACTTTTAATGAGGTTGTCGGCCAAGAGCATGTAACAAAAACTCTTACAAATTCTATTGAACATAAACAAACAAGTCATGCTTACTTGTTTACCGGGCCTCGAGGCGTTGGAAAAACAACAATGGCAAGAGTTTTGGCAAAAGCAGTCAACTGCGTAAATGTGCCCAATTGCTGCCTTCAACCAATTGGTGAAAGAAATTTCTGTGATAATTGTATATCTATAAATTCAGGAAGCATGATTGATCTAATCGAAATTGATGCGGCATCAAATAGAAGCATTGATGACATAAGAGACATTAAGGAGAAGTCTTTATTTGCTCCAAATATAGGCACAAAGAAAGTATATATAATTGATGAGGCGCATGGATTAACTGGCCCAGCACAACAGGCTTTCCTAAAGCTCCTAGAAGAGCCCCCAGAAAATGTAATTATTATTCTAGCAACTACAGAAATATCTTCTATTCCTCAAACAATAATTTCAAGATGTCAAAGGTTTGACTTTAATAGAATAAACCTAAATCAAATGAGCTCCCATCTAAAATTAATTTCTGATTCTGAAAAAATTAGTATCTCTTTAGAAGCTTGCAAAGCTATTGCTCTTAATTCCTCAGGAAGTTTGAGAGATGCGGAAAATATTCTTCAGCAAATTTCTACATTAAAAAATAAGTTAGTAGAAGATGAAGATATATTTGAATTTTTAGGTCTCTCAAGAATAAATACTGGCATAGAAATCTTAAATAAAATTTTAAATAAAGAATCTAATGAAGTTTTAAAAATAGTTCATCAAGAATCAGTATCAGGGACAGACCCATTGCATTTAAAAAACCAAGTTTTAAAATGCCTCAGGGGATCTATCTATATAAAAAACGGACTGAATAATCTTTTAGAAGAATCTGAAAGTACAATAAACGCTTTGAGCGAAATTTCAAAAAAATTTAGTATCGAAAGATTAAATAAAATTTCAAAAGTTTTAGTAAATTCTAAAATTGAAAATAATGAATTTCCTCCTATCAGCTTAGAGGTTGCATTTGTTGAATGTTGTGAATTAGTTGAGGCTAATAAAGCCGGAAATCTTGAGACTGAAGTTATTAAAAAAAATGAACATATTTTAAAAGATCAAAATTTGCCAAAGCCACCTGAAAAGAAAAAAATTTTATCTTCGGTTCCGCAAACTGATACTAATGTTTTACAAAAACCTGTTACTCAAAATGATAAAAGTAAAGTTTCTGTAAGTAATTTAGTAAATACCGAATGGAAATCTGTTTGCAAATCGTTAAATAGAGTAAAAGGTAAAGATTATTTTATTGGTGCTCTTTTGCATTCAGTAAAACCTAATATAGAAAATGGAAAAATAAATTTAATTTTTAAAAGCAATACATTAAAACAGAATTTTTTAAATGAAATTTCTAATCTCGAAACTAAACAAAAGGTATTGGATTCAATTAAAAATATTTATAATGAAAGCCTTGAGTTAATTGTTGATGAGTCAGTAGACAGTTCCATAAAAGAACAAAATCCATTGGTTAAAACACCAATAGTTCAACATGCAATTTCAATGGGAGCTAAAATAAAAAAAACTGATTAAGGAGCAAAAATGTTTAATAACGCAATGATGAAGCAGGCAAAAAAAATGCAAGAAAAAATGAAAGTGGCCCAAGAAGAAATTGCTAAAATGGAAACTGAGGGTTCATCAGGTGGTATAAAAGTAAAATTAATTGGCGGCAAAACCGTTGAGGAAGTCGAAGTTTCAGATAAGTTGTTTGAACAAGGTGACAAATCACTTCTTGAAAAATTTATTAAAGATGCGGTTAATGATGCTACAAATAAGGCAGATAAAATTACGCAGAAAAAAATGAAGAAAGTCACTGGCGGAATAAAGATTCCTGGCCTATTTTAATTATGACTTTAGGAAGATCATCTTTACCGATAGAAATTCAAAAATTAATTATTGCCTTCTCTTCTCTTCCTGGAATTGGACCAAAGACAGCACAGAGATTAACGTTTTACGTTTTATCACAAAACACTGATGAAACTTTAAAATTATCTGATGCACTAAGGGATGTAAAAAATAATTTAAGTTATTGTCAGAATTGTTTTTTTATAACCAATGAGGAAAGTAAAAACAGTTGCTCATTTTGTATAGATAAAGATACCTCTCTAATTTGTGTTGTTGAAAGCATAGTTGATGCAATAACTATAGAAATGTCTGGGATCCATTCTGGAAGTTTTCATATTCTCCATGGATCTATATCGCCAATGAATGGCATAGGGCCAGAAAATTTAAAAATTGATGAACTTATAAAAAGAATAAATAATAAGTTGCCAAAAGAAATAATATTAGCCACAAATCCAACATTAGAAGGGGAAGCAACTTCTATGTATTTATCTAATTTTATTAAAGATAATTATAAAGACATAAAAATTACAAAGCTTGCTAAAGGGTTAGCTTCAGGCACAGATCTTGAATATTCTGACTTCAACACATTATCAAATGCATTTGAAAATAGAACAAATATAAATTAATGAAAGGCAAAGGGAATTATACAAAAGGCTTAATTTCTAGGTGCACCAATTATAAAGACTCAGACATAATTTTTACTCTAATGTCTGAAGATAATGGACTTCAAAATTTCATAGCAAGAGGAGCAAAAAAACCATCCTCAAAACTTTCTGGGCATATTGAGCCAATAAATTTTGTTGAAGTATATTACACCTCAAGAAATTCACTTCCTTCTGTTTCTCAAATCCAATCAATTAATTCCTTTATGAAAATAAAATCAAATTATGATTTATTACTTAGGGCGCAATATCTTGTTGAATTAAGTGAAAAATTTTTTTCTGAAGAAGCAAATAATNACCCTCAACTTGAAATTCTTATTGAAACAATTAATCAATTATCAAAAACTGACCACCCTGACTTAGTTATCTTGGTTTACGAATTTGAACTTCTTAAGGACCATGGGTTTGGTCTAAGAATATTTGAATGTTTGAATTGTTCAAAAAGCCTAACAAAGTCTAGTAATTATTTTTCTTATACAAATGGAGGTTTTTATTGTGAAAGCTGTCTTGGTGAAGTTCATGCTAATGAAGAGCTTGTTAAATTTTCTGTTGAAGACCAGGTTATTTTTAGATCGATTGAAAGAAAAGCCTACAATGAATTATTAAATCTTGATATTAAAGATTTATCAATTAAAAAACTTAGCGGGGNGCTAAGAAAATCAATTTCAAATGTTTTGGGTGTACAATTAAAAACTAGTAGGTTTTTATAAATGTCTTCGAATGAAAAAATTTCAGTTAAAGGTGCCAGAGAAAATAATTTAAAGGACGTTAGTGTAGATGTGCCTAAAAACAAGCTTGTTGTAATTACGGGAGTATCTGGTTCAGGAAAAAGCTCTTTAGCTTTCAACACAATATTTGCAGAGGGCCAAAGAAGGTATATGGAGTCTCTTTCGGCATATGCGAGACAATTTCTTGGAAGGATGGAGAAGCCAGATGTTGACTCAATTGAAGGCTTAAGTCCTGCAATATCAATTGATCAAAAAAATGTTTCAAAAAATCCGCGATCAACTATTGGTACAGTAACAGAAATTTATGATTATTTAAGATTATTATTTTCAAGGATTGGAAAACCTCATTGCCCAAAATGTGGGGAGCCTGTTTCAAGGCAGTCAATAGATGGAATAGTTTCAAGGATTATGAAAATTGAATCTGGAAAAAGAATTATGCTCTTGTCTCCAATAATAAAACACATGAAAGGCGAGCATAAAAATGTAATTTCACAAATAAAGTTAGATGGATTTGTCAGATTAAGAGTAGACGGAGAAATCTATGAAATAGACGAAGATTTTTCTTTAAATAAAAATAAGTGGCATAACATTGAAATAGTTGTTGATAGGCTCATTGTAAAAAAAGATATGGACAAAACGAGACTATATGATTCAGTAGAAACATGCTTAAAAAGAGGTGATGGAAAAATTATCATTGCTTCATCAAAAGAAGATGATATTGTAATTTCTGAAAATTTATCTTGCGGAAACTGTGATGAAAGCATTGAAGAACTAGAGCCTAGAAATTTTTCATTTAACACCCCATTTGGTGCTTGCAAAAGTTGCTCCGGCTTAGGTTATAAGCTAGAAGTTGACCCTAATTTGGTTATTCCAGACCAAGAAAAAAGCTTGATTGATGGGGCAATTGTTCCTTGGACTTTAAAAAGTGGCGATTTGGCATGGGAGTATAATTTTATTCATTCAGTTGCAGATCACTACAATTTTTCTATAAAAGAAAAAATTAAAAATATTGATAAAGAACATTTAAAAATTCTTCTTTATGGAGCCGGGCAAGAAATTATACCTATAAAGTATTTTTCGAAAAGAGGGAAAGAAAGGGTCTGGATGACAAGGTACGAGGGAATAGTACATATCATAGAAAAAAGGTATCACACTTCTGAATCAAATTCAGTAAGAGAAAGCATCCAAAGCTTCATGAACCAAAAAACCTGCTCATCTTGTAAGGGTCAAAGGCTCAAAAAAGATGCTTTGTCAGTAAAAATTTTGGATTCTAATATTCACCAAGTATCGCAGCTGTCTGTTGAAGAGTGTGAACAATGGATAAATAAATGCCAATCAGAAAAAAAGGGAGTTGGCCTAAGCGATTCTGAATTGTTGATTGGCTCACAAATATTTAAAGAAATATCTTCTAGGTTAAAATTTCTCAACAAGGTTGGACTTGGTTATATATCTTTAGACAGACCAACTTCGACACTCAGTGGAGGGGAGGGTCAAAGAATAAGGCTTGCATCCCAGATTGGATCTGGCTTAACAGGGGTTTTGTATGTTTGTGATGAACCTTCTATTGGCCTTCATCCAATAGATAATGACAGGTTAATAAAAACCTTGGAAGGACTTAGAAATCTTGGAAATACTGTATTGGTAGTCGAGCATGATGAATCGATCATGAGGGCCTCTGATCACATAATTGATTTAGGCCCATTAGCGGGGACTAATGGAGGGCTAATTACAGGAGAAGGAAATATAAACCAGATAATAAAATCAAAAAATTCTATTACTGGAATGTATTTATCAGGCAAAAGAAAAATTGATACGCCTGCTAAGAGACGCGCAAAAGTTCCGGGCAAAGAGATAAACGTAATTGGCGCTAAGGAAAATAATTTAAAATCTATAAATGTTTCATTTCCATTGCAAATGCTTGTATGTGTGACTGGTGCATCTGGGTCAGGAAAAAGTACCTTAGTAAACGAAATATTGTATAAGGGGCTGTCAAAAGAAATTTATAAATCTAAAGATTTGCCCGGAGATCATAATGATATAACAGGGACTGAAAATTTAGACAAGGTTGTTAATATAGATCAAAGTCCTATAGGAAGAACTCCTAGGTCTAACCCAGCAACATATACCGCACTTTTTGGCCCTATTAGAGAATTATTTTCTTCAGTGCCAGAGGCTCGATCTAGAGGTTATAAACCTGGAAGGTTCTCTTTTAATGTTAAAGGGGGGCGATGTGAAAATTGTGAAGGCGCAGGATACAAAGAAATACAAATGCAATTCCTGCCTGATGTTTCAGTCCCATGTGAAGAATGTAAAGGAAATAGATATAACAAAGAGGCCTTAGAAATAAAATTTAAAGGTCTTTCTATAGCAGATGTTTTAAATTTAACAGTATCTGATGCTTTAGAAGTTTTTTCTCCTTATCAATCTATTTTTAATAAGTTGAGCACACTAAATGATGTTGGGCTTGGCTATATTAAACTAGGCCAGCCTGCCACTACATTAAGTGGCGGTGAGGCACAAAGAGTCAAGCTGTCTACTTACTTGTCAAAAAGAGCTACTGGTAAAACTTTATTTATTCTTGACGAGCCAACTACTGGACTATCTTTTGAAGACTGCAATTCTTTAATTAAAATTCTACACAGGCTTGTTGATAATAAAAATAGCGTAATTTTAATTGAACATCATCTTGATATCATTAAAAATGCTGACTGGATAGTCGATTTAGGGCCTGGTGCTGGAGCAGAGGGAGGCAAGTTAATTGCTCAAGGAACACCAGAAAACATTGCCTACAAAGATGATTCTTTTACAGGCCTTTATCTTAAGAAAGACTCAGGAATTATTCCTAAAAGGGGCTCAGCTATATCAACAAATTTAAAAAGAAGNGCTTCTATAAAAAAACCAAAAGAAACCGCTTTTTCTTTTCCCGACCGAACCTCCGAAAAGGACTATACAATTAAAAAGAGGTCTTCTCGTTTCCGAAGATCTCGTTCTTATTCTTAAATTATTTTTTGGCTTTCAATTTTGCTCTCATCATATTCCATNCCCATTCCAATTTCTTCAGGNAAGTATATGTATCCATTGTCAGGAACAATAGGGTTTTTAAGGAAAAACTGATGGATCGTATTCCACTTTTCTAAATATTCTTGATAAGGAGTGTGAATTGGAGATTGTGTTACAGAAAAATTGATACCTGCTTTTGATGAATGGCCATGAGGTATTGTTATAAGATCATGCACAGATGCATAGTTTGCTATTTTTAATGTCTCTGAAAACCCTCCTGCCCAATATATGTCAGGCTGTAATATATCCAAAGCTTCTTGGTCAACAAACCTTTTAAATCCCCATCTCGTATATTCATGTTCCGCGCCTGACAAAGGTATACTTGTTCTTTCTCTTAGTTGCCGGTAAGTGTCTATTCTGTCTGGCATTGCAACTTCTTCAAGCCACCTAGGACTATATTCTTCAATGTGCGATGTAACCTTCATGGCATAATTAAGGTCCCAACTTTGCCAGCAATCCAGCATAATATCATAATCATCACCTAAGGTTTCTCTTAATGTTTTGACCATAGAAACATTCTTCTTAAACCCATCTGTCCCGCTCATAGGGCCGTGCCTAAAAAACCATTTTTGGGCCTTAAAACCCTTTTCTTTAAATTCTATTGCCCTTTCTTTTACTAAGCCCATATCTTCAACCGCAAATCCTAACATGCTTGAATATGCAGGTATCTTGTCTCGTGTTGGTCCACCAATTATTTTATAAACGGGCTCGTTATAATATTTTCCTTTCAAATCCCAAAGAGCACAATCTACTGCGCTTAATGCGATCATAGGGGTTCCTTGTCTTCCATGAACCTGAAATCTATGCATTTGGTCCCATAGCCTTTCGATTGCTAGTGGGTCTTTATCAATTAAAAGATGAGAGAGCTGCTCTTTTATAATATGTGCCTGGCTGTGGTCAATTGGGCCCCCAATTCCTTTTAAGCCATCATCTGCAATTATTTCAACAAATACTGCTGATATTGGGTAATCGTTTTCTTTTTCAACAGTTCCCCATTTTGCCTCATTAAAAGTGTCTGATCTGTATTCTGGGTATATATCTATTGGCCTTACAAGCCTTTCTTCCCAAAAAGGTTTTTCTGTTTTTAAAGTTCCGTTCAGTTCTCTTAGCTCTACTTTTACTATTTTCATAATTGCCCTCTTTTAATATTCATTAATTAATATAAATTTATTATAATTATTCAAAATTAGTCAAAGGCAAATCGATGGTTGGACAATTAAGAACATATACAATTAATAAGGGAATGATGGATAGTTGGTTAAAACTTTTTCATGAAGTAATAGCACCTAAAACACTTGAATTTGGAATGGGAATTCAGTCAGCATGGACTGATGAAGAAAATGAAAGGTTCATTTGGATCAGGACATATGAAGACATGGAAGATTTGAAGAAAAAAGAGGAAGAGTTTTATGGAAGCGATTGGTGGAAAGAAAACATGTCGACAATTAGGGGCCATTTAGCACGAAGGCAAATAGAAGTAATAAAACCTTCAGCTTAATTTTTTATAGATTCTCTCATTATTGATCTCATTATAAATTTTATATCCACGGATAAAGTCTTTTGCTTTCATTCTTTTTTTTCCTTCAAGCTGTAATTCATTAATTGTTATCCTTCCTCCTAAAGTAGATACATATAATTCATCTTTGTGGCCAAGGCATAGTTCTCCAGGCTCATTGTGAAATTCGCTTTTTTCGAAATTTGATGCTTTATGAATTTTGATTTTTTTTTCATCAATAAACGAATACGTTCCTGGTTTTTCGGATAATGCTTTTATAATTTGAATAATTTTTTTTCCATCTTCCTTCCAGTTAATATGTCCATCTATTTTTTCCATTTTTTTTGTATGTGTTGCCTCCTCTTCGTTTTGAGGCCTAGCCTTGCTAATTAAGTCAGTATTAGTTAACACTTTATTTATGCTTTCAGCACCTATTAAAAATAATCTTTCAATGATTTCTGAATAGGTTTCTTCTGGTTTTATTTTATATTTTTCTTGGCATATTATTGGGCCACCATCAATGGTTTCATTTAAGAGTATTATTGATGTTCCACTTATTTTTTCGTCATTAATTATAGCTGTTTGTACTGGTGAAGGGCCTCTGTATTTTGGNAACAATGATGGATGAAGGTTTATTGCACCATATTTTGAAGAATTCAAAATATATTCGGGGATAATTTTTCCATAAGAAGCAACAACAATAACATCGGGGTTGATATTATTTATTTCATCTTTATTTGGCATATTAACCTTAAAATTGATATTTTTACTTTCGCAGAATGCCTTTATGGGGGTAGATGATTTTTTATTTCCTCTGGATTTGATTGAGTCTGGAAGAGTTACTACAAGGTGTATAGAGTTGCCAGCTTTGATCATCTTGTCCAAAACCAATTCTGAGTACTTATCTGTTCCAAAATAAATTATTTTCATAATTTTTTATAATATATCAAAAAGAACAAATGTTCTTTTAAACTAGGCTGTGAAAAAAAGAACAGGTTATTTCATTATTTCCCAGATTTTTGTGGGAAATTTATTTAAATTGCTATTGCCTAAATTATTGTCTTAAATGTATTGTTATATCTATCAAATATTTATGAAAATATTTTAATTTAGAGTCTTCTAAATTTTGGCATAATGCATCCTGTCCTTGGTGTACCTTTGTCTAAATTTAGNGNTGGAAAGGGGGTTTATGAACATTGAAGATTTATGGCGCAANGCACTAAATATATTGCAGAATGAAATAAACCCTAATAGCTTTGGCCAGATGTTCAAAAACATTAAACCAAAAGCTCTAACTAAAGACACTATNGTTCTTTTAATTGAAAACTCATTCCATAAAGATGCAATTGAAAAAAGGTTTTTTGATCATATTTCTGTCGCAGTAAATGAAGTTTCAGATATTAAATTGAAACTGGAAATTGTTGGTGTTGACCCTGGTAAAACTAAGCCTAAGGTAAATAAAGCAAATATTGACTTACATAAATTTACTTTTGAAAATTTTATTGTTGGCTCTTCAAATGAGCTTGCCTTTGCTGCAAGCAAGCAAATTTGTGATTATGAGNTGAACGATTTTAATCCACTTTATATTTATTCAGATGTTGGGNTAGGAAAGACACACTTACTTCTATCTATTNATAGAAGCTTAACTTTAAAAAATATTAACTCAATATACACATCTTCAGAAAGGTTTACTAATGAATATATAGAAGCTATAAAGCTTAGAAAAACAGATGAATTTAGAAAAAAATATCGTAATTGTGATGCCTTGCTAATAGACGATATACAGTTTTTAGGTGGCAAGACACAAACGCAAGAAGGCTTTTTTCATACTTTTAATGAACTCTTTTTAAATAACAAAAAAATTGTTATAGCAGGTGACGACCCTTTAAAGTTGGTTGATTTGGAATCAAGGCTTGTTAGTCGTTTTCAGTCTGGGCTGGTTGTGGATATTCAGGCCCCTGACTATGAAACAAAAGTTGCTATTATTGATCATAAATGCACTTCTTTTAACCTAACTCTTTCTGAAGATATTGTTGATTATGTAGCAAATTTGTGCCAAGTAAATGTTCGGCAGATAGAGTCAATAATTAATAGATTAAAAGCAATGTCTTCCTTAACAAATCAAAAGATATCTCTTGAAAATGCTAAATCAATGATAATTGGTTTCGATAAAATCAAGTTAAATAATAAACCTGAGCCATCTTTGGTCCTTCCAGCTGTTGCTGCCGCAACTGGTGTTTCAGAAGATGAAATAAAAAGTAGTAGTAGGTCAGAAAAAATCGTTAANGCAAGNNGGCTTTCATGCTTTNTTTTAAACAAAGATTTAAACTTAACAACAACTGCATCTGGATCTATATTAAATAAAAATCATGCGTCAGTAATAAATGGAGTAAGGTTTGTTGAAAGAAAACTAAAAAGTGATTTTGATCTTCGTTATTGTCTTCAACAAATTAGAAATTCATTAAAAATTAATTAACATCCCCTTTGTTAATTATTGTTAATTACAATAAAAAATAATTTATTATGATTTTTGTTAACATTCAGAAATTTTTTTTCTACTTTTTTTTAAAAAGTGTTAATTTATTCAAGTTTAATTAACATTATTAACATAATTAACAATCTTATTATTATTACAAATAAATAAAATGAAAAACAAAGTTAAAATAATATTAACTTCTGGAAGTGGTGGAGCTGGATGTGTTTCTTTTAGAAAAGAGAAATTTGTTTCTAGAGGTGGACCTGATGGTGGAGATGGTGGAGATGGTGGAGATGTAGTTTTAATTCCAGATAGAGATATGTATGACCTCGATTGTTTTTATAATTACCAAAAGTTTATTGCAGGAAGTGGTGAGCCAGGAGGAAAGAAAAATAAAAATGGAAAAAGAGGAAATGACCTAGAATTAACACTCCCTTTTAACTGTGAAATAAATATATCAGGGGAAACTAAAATTATATTAAACAAAAAAACTATATTTCTTAAGGGTGGAGAAAAAGGTAAAGGTAATATTAAATTTAAATCATCTATTAATCAGGAGCCCTTATTAGCTGAATATGGAGAAAATGGAACCACTAAAGAAATTGAGGTCATATCTAATAACTTTCCTCAAATAGCAATAGTAGGAGAATCAAATAGTGGGAAGTCGTGGTTACTAAATAAATTAACTGGATCAAAGACAAAAGAAGCAGATTATGTTTTTACAACACAAGAACCATTTGTTGCACAGTTAAAAAATGATATTAAAGAGGTAAAAATTATTGAGATACCAGATTTTCTTAATGTAGAGAAAGCTGAAAAATTTTTACCTTTATTAAAAAAAATGAAAGTTATATTAATAACAGTTCCAAAGANTTNTTTAGAAAAAGAATATGTAACAAATATAGTTAACAAAATAGAAGGCTTTGTAGATAATGATTGCAAACTAATAAGTATGGCATTATGGAATGAAAACAATGGAGAAGGCAACAATAAAATTTACGCAAATTTCAATAAAAAAAATTTTAGAGAAGTAAAAGAATTATTACTAAATATATCAGATACAACCAACTCTCTAAAGGCCAAACATAATGAATATATACACAAACCAAATATAATTAATCAGGGGAAATTGTATTCATATTTTCCAAAAACAAACACGATAAAAGTATTAAATGAAGAAGTTATAAGAATTGCAAAAGGTAGCAATTTAAATAAACCAGAGACACAATTTCAATTTCACAACGTTTTAAATAAAAAAGGTTTTTTTCAACAGATACAGAATGATGGTATAAAAAAAGGTGCAACAATAAAATTTGAAGATATTGAGCTAGAATACAAATGAATATAGGAATATTAGGTGGAAGTTTTGATCCTATTCATAATGGTCATCTCAGAATAGCAGCGCTTGCAAAATATAATTACGATCTAGGAAAAGTTTTATTTGTGCCCCTTAATAAACCTTGGTTAAAAAAAAGAAAAACCTACGTAAGTTCAACCCAAAGAATAGAAATGTGTGAAGTAGCGTTAAAAAAATATAAGAGTTTTGAATTATCAGATGTAGATATTGTAAGAGGAGGCACAACCTATATGATTGATACAGTTTATGATCTTAAAGAAGAAGCAGCACCAGAAGACAAATTCTTTGTAATTTTAGGTGATGATAATATTAAAAGTATTAAAGAATGGAAAAAATATAATGAACTTTGTAGCTTAGTAGATTTCATTGTTGCACCAAGAGAAAAATACAAAGTCGAAAAGAACAATTTTAAATATATTCAAGCAGAACCGGTTGATTTATCAAGCTCAAAAATAAGGAAAAACATAAAAATGAAAAAAGAATGGGCTAATCTTGTCCCAGAGACCGTAAAGGAATATATTAAAAAAAACAATTTATACCAATGACTGATATAGAAAAATTATATAAGAGGGTTTACGAATTAGAAGTTTTTAAAAAAGGAAGCTTTACTCTATCTTCAGGAAAAAAAAGCAACTATTATATTGACGGAAGGTTGATAAGCTTAGATCCGTCAGGATCTGAAAAAATTAGTAAAATNTTTATTAATAAAATTAATTTTAAAATTGATAAAATTGGTGGGCCTGCAACTGCTGCTATTCCTCTTATATCATCGTTAAGTTCGTACTTAAAACACCTTCATAATAAAGAGGTTCCTGGATTTTACATAAGGCCGTCCTCTAAAGAACACGGACTAACAAATAAAATTGAGGGAAGTTTAAATAAAAAAGAAAATGTAGTGGTAATAGATGACACCCTTACAACAGGCGGAAGTATTATTAACACCATTAAAGAGATACAAAGTGTAGGAGCTAATGTTAAACTTTCACTCTCAATTTTTGATAGAAATGAAGGAGGAAAAGAAAAAATAGAAAAGCTAGGAATTAATCATTATTCAATTTTTAGATATGACAAGGAAAAAGAGGACCTAGTTTTTTAAATATGTATCGCTCCATCACCCAGAGATAAGGCAGCTTCTTTTACTGCCTCAGATAATGTTGGGTGAGCATGTGTTAATTCAGCAACCTCTACGTCTGTTCCTTCCAAGTATTTTAGAAGACCTAATTCAGCAATCATTTCAGTTACTTCAGGCCCTATCATGTGAGCGCCAAGAAGTTCTCCGCTTTCATTATCAGCTACCAATTTAACAAATCCTTCAGAATCACCGATCGAAATTGCTTTACCAACGGCTTTGAAAGGGAATTGAGAAATCTTAACGTCGTAACCTTGCTCTTTTGCTTGATCTTCGGTTAAACCTAAACTAGCAATTTGAGGCTGACAATACGTGCACCGTGGCATATCAGTATAATTAATTGGGTTTGGGCTATGACCAGCAATTGTTTCTGCAGCAATAACTCCTTGAGAGAAAGCAACATGGGCTAACATTAATTTTCCAGTTACATCACCAACAGCATAAATGTTAGGGTTTGATGTTTTCATAAAATCGTCAATTTTTACGAAGTTATTTTCAATTTCAACACCCGCATCTTCAAGCCCAATTCCATCTATATTTGACTGAACACCAACTGCAACCAGTAATTTTTCACAAGAATAGCTCTTTTTTTCTCCTGAAGAATCATACTCAATATTAATTGTTTTTCCAGAAATGCTGGTATTTGAAACAGTAGAATTAAGCTCAAAAGTTATTCCTTTTGAAGAAAATATTTTTTCTAATTCAGAAGAGATAGCCTTATCTTCGTTTGGAACAAGGTGACTTTGTGCTTCAAACATTTTTACATCAACTCCATATGCATTAAAAAGGTAGGCAAACTCAACTCCTATCGCCCCAGCCCCAATAATTCCAATTGACTTAGGAAGCTTTTTTATCTCTAATGCCTCACGACTAGAAATGATCATATCACCGTCGATTTCTAGGTTGGGCAAATTTCTTGGACGAGCCCCTGTAGCTAAAATTACGTTTTTAGAGCTGATAGTTTCACCAGAATTAAGCAGGTTTATATTATTGTCATTTGAAAGGGTTGCTGTGTCTTTAAATAATGTAATCTTATTTTTTTTAACCAAATACTCAATTCCTTGAGTTAGTTGCTTTGAAACATCCCTGCTTCTACTTATTGCCTTTTCAAAATCAAAAGTAACATTATCAAAAGAAATTCCCCATTTATCAGAATCTTTAATTTGATTAACTAATTCAGCATTTTTAAGAAGGGATTTAGAAGGAATACACCCCCAATTTAAACACACACCCCCAAGGCCAGCATAGCCTGACCCGTCATCTTTTTCTATAAGGGCAGTTTTAAGCCCCAATTGTGCCGCTCTAATAGCTGCATGATAACCACCTGGCCCCCCACCAATAACAGATAGATCGAAATTATTTTCAGACATTATTAATCCCCTATTCTTAAACTTTAGTTACTTTATAAATGTACCATATTACACCCAAAATTAAAGATATAATTAGAGTTATAATAGACGTAATTACTAATGCCCCATAAAAGTAATTTTTAAATTCAATAGAACACTCAAAAACAAATCTGCAGACTAAAGAAGAAGATATTAAATATAGTACAGAAAAGATTAATCCTATTGAAAAACTTATTAAAAGAACCTTTTTCATGAAATTATTTAACTATTTTCTTGAAACTTTATCACCTAATAAGTTTAGTGTACTAGCCTGGGTATTCAAGGAAGATAGAGCTAATTGAGTTCGGCTCTGCAAGATTCTTAAAGAGCTAATTAGCTTTAACCTTTTAAATTCTGGAATTTCCTCACTTTGAATCAAATCAATTTCTGCTGAAATTTTTAAGATCCTTGAATCAATCGAGTCAAAATCTATTATATTTTCTTCAATTATATTCTCTGGCTCCACCTTTTTTTCTTCAATTATTTGTTTTCCTTTTGTGACGCTTTCAATTATTACCTTAACCTCTGAATCTGGATGCTTCTTTGCTAAAGAAACAATTTTTTCTACATGAACAGAGCTTAAATCACCAGATAAAAATGGTTTAGCAAGCTCAATCTGTCTCTTATGGTCATCGATGTCTGCAATGCTTCTCGCCTCTTTAAATGTAAGCTCTTTATTCATAACATTCTTTTTTAAAGACGGAGCTAATGTTTTTATAAGACTTTCATAGTGATGAATTGTGCCCGGAGTAATGCCAGTCTTTTTTGCTAATTGTTGTTGAGTTATAGAAAATTTTTCTCTAAAGTTTAAAAATCTTTCACCCAAAGTTATAGGGCAGCTTTCTGAACCTTGATATAAAAGCCTTAAATCTAGTGCTCCTTTTTCTTCAGCATTAAGATCATCGATAATATTGCAATTAACTTTAGGCTCGCCCTTTTCTGTGGCAATATGAATTTTTTCCGCACCAGATATTAATTTATATTTATTTTTGCCGATTTTTTCTACAACAGGAACGAATTGGTTTGAAAACTTTGACCATCTCTTCGTTTCTTTTCTTGATTCTAATTTGATTGTTGAGTCAGCATCAAAATCGATCTTTTTAATTTCTATTTCCATTATGGTTCTCCGTAAATTCTTAATTTATATTCTTTATTTTGGGCATTCCAAAAAGTAAATTCAAAAACTGTCCTACGGGGAAATTTGAGCATTCTAAAAATGATTATTTTTAGAATGAGTGTTAGAATTAAGTANAANAACTANAATAATTTATANANAAATTTANTAAAATATGACAAAAGTAGCATTTCCATATGTTTCATATAGGACATTCCGAAATTTTTTGGAATTATTAAAAGAAGGATTGCCCTCAAGGATTGATCGAAGTGTTTGGGGCCCTAGATACTCCGGGACAACAGGTCAGCAACTAATGACAGCCTTAAAATCTTTAAATCTTATTAATGAAAATGGCACTCCTAATAATATTCTTGAAAATTTAGTTAACTCAAATGGCACCCAAAGGCAGCTACTCATAAAAAAAATTTTAGAAGATAAATACTCTGAAATATTTCAAATTGATTTAGTTCGAGCTACAAGATCACAATTTAATGAAATATTTAGATCAGTTGGTATAAATGAAGGAATTCTTAATAAGTGTCAATTGTTTTTTATACAGGCCTGCCAAGATGCCGGAATAGAACTTTCAAATTATATTTTGGCTAGAAGACACGGTTTATCAAGTCATAAGAAAATTGAAAAAACCCAAGCAAATAAAATTGTGCCCCTACCCAAAACCAAGTTAAGCTCGAATGAATTATTGATTTCAAAAATATTGGATAAATATCCTGACTTTGACCCTAATTGGAGTCCAGATGTACAGAAATCGTGGATGGAAGGAATGATAAAATTATATGATGGAATAAATTAAAAAGGGTTGAGAGAAAACCCAACCCTTTTTAATAATTATTGTTCTACTTAAAACTACATCATNCCCATACCATCCATGCCTCCAGGCATAGGTGGAGCAGCAGGTGCTGCAGGTTCTTGAATGTCAGTCATCATAGATTCAGTTGTAAGGATCATTCCCCCAACAGATATTGCATTTTCAACAGCTGCTCTAGTTACTTTTGCAGGATCTATGATTCCTAACTTAAGCATATCGCCAAAAGTATCACTAGCTGCATCATACCCATGGTTTCCTGTGCCTTCGAGAACACCAGAAAGAACCACAGCACCTTCAGCACCAGAGTTATCAGCAATTACTCTAATTGGCTCCTCAAGGGCCTTTTTTAGAATATTAACACCTGTTTTAAATTCCGAAGCAACCTTCAACTTNTCAAGATCATTTGCAGATCTTATTAATACTGTNCCTCCACCAGGAACGATTCCTTCTTCAACAGCTGCCCGTGTAGCTGAAAGAGCATCTTCAAGCCTTTGTTTCTTTTCTTTGAGCTCAATTTCTGTGGCTGCACCAACTTTAATTACAGCTACACCGCCAGATAATTTAGCCATTCTCTCTTGAAGCTTCTCACGGTCATAATCTGAGGAAGTTTCTTCAATTTGAGCTTTAATTTGTTCAATTCTTCCCTTGATTTCTGCAGAATTGCCTTTACCACCAACAAAAGTAGTATCGTCTTTTCTGGAAACAACTCTACTGATAGTTCCTAAGTCTTCAAGTTCTGCAGATTCTAACTTAAGACCCACATCTTCAGTTATAACTCTTGCGCCTGTTAATATTGCAATATCTTGCAACATTTCTTTACGCCTATCACCAAAACCAGGTGCTTTAACCGCAAGGGCATTTAGAGTTCCTCTCATTCTGTTAACAACAAGTGTTGCAAGTGCTTCACCTTCAACATCTTCAGCAATTACTACGATGTTCTTATTACCTTTGAGCACTTTTTCAAGCAAGGGCAATAGGTCTGAGACTGCAGATATTTTTTTATCTGTAACTAAGACGTAAGCATCTTCTAATACAGCTTCCATTTTGTCTGCATTTGTAACGAAGTAAGGTGAAATATAACCTCTGTCAATTTGCATTCCTTCAACATAATCTGTTTCGTATTCTAACCCTTTTCCTTCATCAACAGTGATAACTCCGTCTTTACCCGTCTTTTCCATAACATTGGCAATTAGGCTGCCCATTTCATCGTCATGTGCCGAAAGGGTTGCAACTTGTGCTATCTGTGCTTTACCTTCAACAGGAGTAGATAACTTTGTTATTGATTTTCTTACAGACTCTAAACCGAGCTCCAATCCTTTTTTGATAGCCATTGGGTCTGCGCCAGCAGCAACATTTTTAAAACCTTCACCAACAATTGCTTGCGAAAGAACTGTAGAAGTCGTTGTTCCGTCACCGGCGTCATCATTTGTCTTTTTAGATGCTTCNTTAATAAGNTGAGCACCCATATTTTCAAATGGATCTTCTAAGTCTATTTCTTTTGCAATTGTTACACCGTCAGAACAAACTTGAGGTGGTCCAAATTTTTTATCTAAAATAACATTTCTTCCTTTTGGACCTAAAGTTACTTTTACTGTATTAGCAAGAGTATCAATACCCGCCTTAAGCTTTGCTCTTCCTTCAGATCCAATTCTTAAATCTTTAGCCATTTTTTATCGTCTCCTAAATTAAACTATAGCCAGAATATCTGACTCTTTTACTATTAAATATTCTGAACCATTTTCGCTATATTCAGTTCCAGCATATTTTGAATAAACAACTGTATCGCCAACTTTTACTGGCATGTCTATAGATTTGCCGTCATCATTAACCCGTCCTGGGCCAACAGCAACTACTTTACCTTTTTGTGGCTTTTCTTTTGCGGTATCAGGTATATAGATACCACCAGCACTTTTTTCCGCATCATCTTCTGACGGTTCTATAACAACTCTATCGCCAAGTGGCTTTATCTTAATTGCCATATTTATTGCCTCCTAAAATTATGGTAATTTTTCCAAATATGAATTCTATCACAAAGAAGCATTAAAAATGAAGCATTTAATTTGAATTTTTTCTAACTAGGATTGAACCTAAAATTACTAATGCTGCCCCTAACAAAACTAGTAAGCCAATATTTTCACCCAAAACAACATATCCTATTATTATTCCAAATATTGGTTGAGACAAATGAATTACGGTAACTTGAGACGGTTTATAGTTTTTTAGTAACCATATATTTGCTATAAAATTAAACCCAGCAACTATAGCCCCTTGGTAAAGAATAGATAAAAGTAAAATTATAGAAAACGAGTAAGGATCGTTTTCAAAAATTAAGCTTAAAAATATAAATACTATTGATCCAAAAAAAGCTTGAGCCATTAACAGTTTCATGGGATTGATAGACTCGCTTCCTTTAGCTAAAAAAATTGTTCTTACCCCTAAAAGAAAACCCGAAGCTAAACAAAATGAGTTNCCTAAAATAAAATTTGAATTGCCGAATGANTCAAAATACGTAATTACAATACCTAAATAAGCTACCAAAACCCCTGAAAATTTTAGAAGTGTGAAATTATCACCTCTAATAAAAAAATGGCCGAGAGTNATTACCCATATTGGATAAGTACTATTTAAAATAACGCTAGATGAAACTGATGTTTTGCTTATTCCTATATTTAAAAAAAGCAATTGTACAGAAAAAAGGACACCAAGCTGAAATAAAGGCTTGAGTTCTGATTTTGTTGGAATTAATGAAATTTTTTTGTGTCTAGCCCATAAAAAAATCACAATTGCACTAACTACAAATCGCATCCAGCCTTGCCTGATTGGGGGAGCGTAGGGAAGAGCGACTTTAAGAGCAGTTGGGTGACCACCCCACAAAAATGATAAAAGAAAATCTAAAGAAGCAGACTTGAAAGATAAGTTTTTTCTTTCTTTTTGCACTTATTTTAATCTAAGTTTTTTAGATATTGATCAACAAAGTCAAAAGATACAAATTNTTTGTATAAGTCTATTAATTGAGAGGTAATTGGGCCAAAAATATTTTTTCCTATTTTCTTTCCATTAAAATAAGTAACAGGGCAAATGCATAAACTTGTTGAAGTTAAAAATATTTCATCAGAATTAATTGCTTCAAAAACTTCTATGTCTTTTTCAACTAACTTTAATCCATTCTTTACTGCTAAATCAATTACAGTTTCTCTGCTTATTCCACCAAGTACGTGTTGAGACTTAGGAGTNTAAATAACNCCATTTGAAACAGTAAATATATTGCTCCCCATCCCTTCTGTTAAGTTCCCGTCTAGGTCAAGAAGAATAGCCCAAGAATCTTTATCAATTCTTTTTACTTCATTATCTCCTAAAATTAAATTTATATAATTATGTGTTTTTGCACGAGGACTCATGCTTTGAAAAGGAGTTCTTCTTGTTGAAGGGGTCCAAACCTTTATGCCAGATTCGTATAAAGAAGCACGCGGTTTTAGAGGAAGTGGAGCACATTCAACAATAATTGTTGGGCCGCCATCTAGGTCCCATTGTTCTCCGCCAACTTTATCAACNCCTCTTGAAATTCTTTGGCCTACCCAATAGTCTTCNTCGCTTTTAATTAAATGCAAATTCTTCTCTAAAACGCTTAAGGATATTTCTACCATTTCTTTTTGAGACAAGTTTATTTGAATATCAAGATAGTTAAGAGATTTGTAAAGCCTTTCTACATGTTCTTCAATTTTGAATATTTTATGGCCAAATGTTCTTGTCATATCAAAAACGCCATCCCCATATTTAAAGCTTCTGTCTCTGAAATGAACTTTTGCTTCACTTTCAGGAATAAACTCTCCGTTCATGTATGTTATTCTTTCTGAGATATTCATGATTTTTTTACTATAGCATTTTTTGTATCTATGTATACCCTGGAAGACCATATATTTGTTGATGCTTTTATTAAAGTTTTTGAATTATAGTTTTTAAGGCTAGATTTCCTTTTTAAAAATTTATCTTTGTTGAAAAAATTAAATTTAAACAAATCATTTAATACTTTTTCTTCTCCAAAAGCTAAGTAACAATGTGGATTGGTNTCATGTTTATCAAAAAATTCATTTATATCGATTATGAATTTTTTGTAATGTTCTTCAATCCACTTTTCCCTATTTCTCTCAAACCTTCTTTGTGATTGGCCCCCAGCCTTATGCCTTCCCTTAACATATCTGGATCCTCTTTTTGAAGCTAATATCTCCTTATATTTAATTTTTCCTATCACCCATGATCCAAGTTCAATAAAAAAAAGCATTATCTCTAAATCGCTTTTTATGAAATCAATTATTTCATTTAAATGATTAAAATTTTTAGAGAAAGGGAATGGCAAAGATAGATAGATATCATAATCTGATGATTCTAGGACAATTAGATTAGTATTGTGTAAAACCAAGGAATCAAGCGGATTTANATTTTGAAAATCATTTGAATTATTTACTNCGATNTTAGATATTTTTTTTTGAAACTCNTTCACAGAAAATAGATCAATTAAGTTATTTCTACTTAACCAAAAAGGTTTATCTTTTACTAAATGCATATTAATTAATATTTTCCTGAAGCAAAATTTTATTNTTTTTAGAAAAATTAGGCACNANNCCAATGCCAATATNATTATTTAAAATATATTTTCCATTTAATATTTTTTCATTTGGCAGCACAAATTCACTTCTATCATCTAATTCAAAAACAGCATGTTCTAGTGGTAATTTAGAGGATAATGCGGAGGTTACATGAGCACTTCCTGCAAGTGAAATTGGTCCAGATGGACAGTGAATTGAAAAACATTNTTTNGAAACNTTTNNTAGNTCTANGCCTATCTTAATTGCNTCTTCTAATCCTCCACAATATTTAACATCAGGCATTACTATATCTAAAATATTTTTCTTAATTAATTCGCAAAACTTTTTTACCCCATAAAACTCTTCTCCACCTACTAGCTTCCCGGCAATCTTTGATTTTATAATTTTTAGTTCGTATGAATTTTTAATTGGATTCATTGGTTCTTCAAACCAACTAACACCTAGAGAAAATAATTTTTTTTCAACTTTTAATGAACCTTCGAGATCAAATTTTGAGTGACAATCTACAAGCGCTTCGACCTCACCTCTTAATTTTTTTGAAATTATTGATATATTATCAATTCCTTTTGAAATAAATTTATTATTTTTGTAATCTTCTTCATTAAATCCATCAAATGGCGCACATTTAATTCTCTTAAAGCCTATGTCTTTTGCTCGTTTTGCCATTTTTAAAAAGGATTGCGGGCTCCTATCAACAGGCCCATCATTATTTGGCAAAAGAGACCTATTGATATTTGCATATAACTCAACATNTTTTANNGGTTTATCTATTTTNTATTTAATACTTAAATACTCATTCATNGGAACATTTTTAATTTTTGAAAAAATATCTGAGCAGGCGCTCCTTAAACCGCTTATAGCAGTGTTATATGACAATGAGTCTTTCTTATTATTTTCTAAGATAGTTTTTATTTGGTTATCATCTTCAATTTCTATTACAGACAATGGTTTAATAAGCATCTTTATATTTTTTATTAATAATGACCTTTGATCATAATTAGACATTGTTATTTCAGAGTAACCCTTAATATTTTCCGTTGATATAAGCTCTAAAATTAACCAGTCAGTTTTTGCGCGAACAGGAAAAGAGTAAATATTTAATGACTTTAATTTCATTTTTTTCTAAATTTAGAATACTTAGTAGAGCTTTCAAATTCTTTTATATTTATTTTTTCTCCCCCTAAGCTTGCTGAAACATTCGCAGCTAAGACAGCAGACAAAGAATTTATAGAGCTTTCAAAAGAGTTATTTCTTAATTCAGGCTTATCTTCAACAATTGATTTAATAAAATTTTTAGATATTTTTTTTGTATTTGCCTGGCCCATTGGGTCATTATGTGGCCCTTTGGCAAGAATATTTTCAATTTCTTCTTTTTTATAAATATTATTATTTTTAAAGTGCTTCTCTTCCTAAATTAATGTCATAATCATCATTCCCTAANCCGTACACTTTCAAATCTTTTTCAAACTTAATCATCGATTTTGTTGTTAANATATAATCGTATCTTTCCATAAAAAATACACCAGCTGGTTTAGTTAAGGTTAAATTAGCTATTCCGCCCTTTTTTAAACCATATGAAACATGATAGGCGATGGGATTGTCTCCTTCTTTTTCTTGTAAATGTAATGGCCTTTCAACATAATTTGCAGATACCCAATCAATTTCATCATTTGTCCAATATCTCATTAAGTCAGTTTGGTGAATACCTGCNTCAACCATTGATGTCCCTGACCATTTTCTATTAGCTGTCCATATTCTATCTTGTGGGCCATCATTTTTATTTATAATAGTGTGCTTTACTCCATGAGTTTCAACCGCACCACAATTAATCATCATGATAGAAGATACTTCTTTGTCAGATAAATAGGCCCTTACTTTTGAATACCATGCATCATATTCCATTTGAAATCCACAAATAGAAGGAACATTATTTTTTTCAATTGCTTCTGCCATAGGAAATACTTCATCTAAAAATAAACTTTGAGGTTTTTCAGCAAAAATTGCTATTCCTTTATCAGCAGCATAAATTATTTCATTTTTATGNTGGTTNGGGGGTATTACAAACCAAATTGCATCNACATTAACAGAGTCAACCATCTCATTAAATTTATTGAAATATTTAACTCCTTTTTCATCATAATTGNGAACATAAGATTTNATCTTNTCGTTATCTAAATTTTCTTTAAATGGGTCGACTAGTGCTTGAATTGAAATTAATTCTTCATCTTTTAAATCTGATAAAGCTTGCAGATGCTGNAGGCCTCTTTGCCCAACACCAACTAAAGCAATTTTTAATTTTTTCATTTTTTNACCTCGGTTTGTTTAAATATATTTTTTCTAAAAATATACAACGGACCAAGAAATATCGCTAAAAAAATGATGCTGAATAAATAAAATGAAATTGAAAAGGGGCTTGTTTCCCTGTTTCTGTCTAATAAATTAATTTGAAAGTTTATAGACTCCTCTTTGCCATATGAATCAGTTATAAACATGTCGAAATCCCATAATCCACTTTTTTCTAAATCAAAAACACATTTATAAATTTTTGGTTTTTGATTTGAACTAAGAGCGTATGTTTGAAATTTTTCTTCATGGAGATTTGCAATTAAAAGTAATTTTATATCTTGTGGTGCTTCNTTAAATTCAATTTCTAAATCAAGATACCCAACCTTAGGGTTAGAAGGAAAATATATATTAACAGAATAATTTTCAGACTCTAAGCTTTCAATTATTGTTAAATGCCTATCTGCAAAAATAAAATTTATATTTGATAAAAAAAGTATAAGAGCTAATAAAAAACCAAAAAACTTATAATTATTTTTATCTTTGTACTCTCCCACTTGTGTCGCCTTTAACTATTGAATTTACTTCTGACAAAGTAACCAAATTTAAGTCACCATGAATTGTGTGAGCTAACGCTGATGAAGCAACAGCAAAATTAAGCGTATCTTCAGATGACATTCCCATAAGGTTTCCATATATTATTCCTGCGGAAAATGCATCACCTCCACCAACCCTATCTACCATATGAATTGAATATTTATTTCCAACATATATATTGCCATTATCAGAGTAAATTGCAGACCAATTATTATCACTTGCAGAAATACTTTCTCTTAAAGTAATTCCAATTTTTTTAAATCCAAAATTATCTGAAAGTTTATTCAGCACATCTCTGTATGCATCTGGATTAAGTTCGCCGGATGTAACATCTTGATTTTCAGCAGATACNCCTAAACACTTTTCTGCATCTTCTTCATTTCCTATTGCAATATCTACATATTCCATCAATGGCTTCATGGTTGCTTGTGCATCTTGAGGTGACCATAAATTTTTTCTGTAATTCATGTCTGCACTTACTGTTATGCCCATTTCTTTAGCAGCTTTGGCAGCCTCTAAAGTTACTTCAGCTGCGGACTTTGATAATGCTGGCGTAATACCTGTGAAATGAAACCAATCAATATCGCTAAATGCCTTTTGCCAATCAACAGTGTTAGTTTTGATATCACTTATTGAGCTTTTTGCCCTATCGTAAACAACTTTAGATGCTCGCATTGCTGCGCCATGTTCTAAAAAATACAAACCCAGTCTATCTCCTTGCCTCAATATTGATGTAGTATCAATTCCAAATCCCCTAATTCTATACAAAGCTGCATCACCAACTGCGTTGTCAGGAAGAGCAGTTATAAACTTTGTTGGAACACCAAATTGAGAAAGAGAAACAGCCACATTATATTCACCTCCGCCGTAATCTGCATCAAAGTTTTTTGCTTGCAAAATTCTTTCTTTATTAGGCGTTGCTAGCCTCATTAATATTTCTCCTAAAGTAGCTACTTTTTTCATTAATTCTCCTTATTTGATTCTATTTATAGTTTCAACAAGTTTTTTGCATTGAGATTCTAAAAGATCCCAGTCCCTGTTCTTAATAATTTCATTTGTAAATAACTTTGATCCCATTCCAACTGAAAAAACCCCAGAACCGAGCCAATTTTTTAGACCCTCTTCTTCCATATCAACACCTCCGGTTGGCATTATCCAGCTCCATGGCATCGGAGCTAAAACTGATTTTATAAAACTTGGGCCATCTACTGAATCTGCAGGAAAAACCTTTACAACATCGCAGCCAAGTTCCTCAGCTTTAGATATTTCTGAAGGTGTTAAACACCCTGGCATGTAGGGAATTTTTTTTCTATTACAAGCAACAGCAACATTTTCATTTGTCAATGGCCCTACAATAAAATTTGATCCCGATGAGATATACATGTTTGCCATTGTTTCGTCAGATATTGACCCTGCTCCCAAAATCATATCAGGAAGATTTTTTTGACAATATTTTTCTAGTTCATTAAATACTTCAAGAGCAAAATCTCCACGATTTGTAAACTCAAGAATTTTAATTCCCCCTTTATGAAGTGACTTCATAACATTTATAGANGTNTCCACGTCCGAATTATAAAAGACAGGNACCACTTTATTTTCACTAATGTAATTAAGAGTTTGTAACTTGTTAAATCTTGACATAACTTCCTTTTACTTACTTCTTAGAGTAATCTATATTTTCTAAATAAACTTGATACATAATACAACTATTCAACAAAATAATTAATAAAATGAAAAAAAATATTGCTAAAGAAAAAATAAAAAACGGAATTCCTTCAATTGGTACATGGGTTTCTAGCGGGAATCCTTTAGTTTGTGAAACCCTTGCTACAAGCGGAATAGATTGGATAAATATTGAATGTGAACATAGCTCAATTGATTTAGGAGAGTTGGTTCACTGTTTTAGAGCTGTAGAGCATTCAGATATTCCAGTGTTTGTAAGGGTGGCTGGAAGCGACCCATTAATAATCAAGAGGGTTATAGACTCTGGCGCACTTGGAATAGTTGTGCCAGATGTAAAAAATGCTGAAGAAGCTAAGAGNGCAGTTGACGCATGCAGGTATCCTCCTGTCGGAACAAGAGGAATTGGTGCAACAAGACCTAATGCAATATATCCCGATTACATGGATCACGCCAATGAAGAAATATGTGTGGTTATAATGATTGAGGATATAAATGCTGTAAACCAAATTGATTCAATAATGGAAGTTGAGGGAGTTGACGTTGTATTTATTGGCCCAAATGATTTGGCAGCAACATTAGATGTTCCTTTAGGAATGAACAATCAGCATCCTAAACACGTTGATGCTGTAAATAAAGTTCTTGAAGCTGGTAAAAGACATAACATTCCAACAGGNATACACTGTGGTTCGCCAGAAGAAGTGATTGAACGGATTGAACAAGGGCATTTATGGATGCCATTAATGTCTGAATTAGCATTGATGCGCACATCTTTTGCGTCTTCTATGAAACAAATAAAAGAAAATAGCAAATCCTCAAACTTAAAATCTGACGGAAAATTTTATTAATTTTTAAGACACGTTGGTTGAAATTTTAGATCAGGCTTCTCATGAAAATAAACATTAAATCCTCCTAGCCCTTCAGGNTTAACTAAAGAAATCAGNCCCCTTTTTTCATTTTTAGGTGCTTCATCAAAAAGTTTTTTGAAACCATTTTTTATTAAAAATTTTTCTTGAGATGTGTTGCCTATTTCAATGAATCCGTTCATAGACAAATATTTATTTAGAAGATTAAAATTTACATCACAAGTTATGTCTTTATTGCCAACATTTTCTAATATATTTTTATTCATTGAGTGGTTAGAATAACAACGAACAAATCCATTTGGATTCTTGAAAAATAATTTGTCCCAATTATTAAAGCCATAATCAATTGTTATCATAATGCAATTATTAAAAAATGATGATAATTTTGCACATATTAAATCAATATTTTCTATTATTTCTATNTTGGAACCATCTGGAATTTTTGAAATTATTTCTTTATTTAAAAAATCAAAGTTTTCGACTTTTTTATTTATTTCTATGAGCTTATCGCCTTTAAGTTCTATGAATAATTTTTTAATTTCGCCTTTTAGTTTTATAAATCTGTTAAATGGCAAAGCATCAAAAAATTCATTCGAAATTATACAGCCGTAATTAGATTTGAAATCAACATTTAATAAATCGTCCTCATAAATTTTATCAATATTTAGATAAACAATAGAGTTAAAAAATTTCTTATTCCTTGATGCTGATTCTAATATATCCTTTTTTAACTTTCCTTCGTTACCACCTACTTCTACAATAACGAACTGTCTGGGGTTTTGATAATAATCCCAGACTTCTTGAAGTTGTTTACAGAATATTTTACCGAAAGACTCATGTGTTATAGGACTAGTAATAAAATCTCTTGAAATGCTTGAATTATTATAATAACCAAACTGTTTATCGTATAAACATGAATTGATAAAATGAGCGTAATCTACAANTTTTGAATCAGAAAAAATTTTATTTATNAATTCTTTATTTTCTGTTTTCAATGGGAATGTATTCCTGTTGATGTTCTCCTGTGTAGCTTAGTAGNGGTCTNAGCAAAATATTATTTTCATACTGTTCTANAACCTGAATAGTCCATCCAGGAATTCTGCCAACAGCAAAAATAGGAACAAAAAGATCAGTTGGAATTCCTAGAAGATGATAAATGACTCCTGCAAAGAAATCGACATTAGCATGAATCCCTCTTCTTTGATATGGCTTCATAGCATCCATTACTGCCACCAAGATTTCATACCAACTCGGATCTCCTTTTTCTTGGCTTAAAAACTTAACCCCTTCTTGCAGTTGTGATGCTCTAGGGTCTTCAGCTTTATATACTCTATGGCCAAAACCCATAACCCTTTCACCTGATTTTTGAAGATTTTTTACATAATCTTTGGCATTTTCAGGCGAGCCTACTTCCTTAACCATCTTCATTACATTTTCTGCTGCACCCCCATGAGAAGGTCCTGATAATACAGAAATTCCGGTTGTAATTGCGCTATGCAGATCAGCTTGTGTACCTGCACAAACTCTAGCAGCGAAAGCTGATGCGTTTGATCCGTGATCAGCATGAACAATGAAATCTTTATCCATTAATGATGCTGTACTATCACTAGGAATTTTTCCATCAAGCATATAAATAAAGTTTGCAGCATGAGACAATTCTTTACTTGGCTCTACAGGATCCTTGCCGGCTCTTATTGCATTATGTGCCATCACTATAGTTGGAACTTGTGAGGTGAGCCTTATCCCTTTTCTCATTGTGGCATCGTAACTTTTATCTGAAGCTTCTTCATCAAAAGCTGAAAGTGCGGAAACAGCCGTTCTTAAAACATCCATTGGATGAGATTCTTTGATTGACCTGATAATATCAATAACCTTTGAAGGTATTTCTCGGGACCCTTTTAGAGACTTATTAAATGAATCAAGCTCATTTTTTGTTGGTAATTTACCATAAAGCAGAAGATAAGAAACTTCTTCAAATGAAGATTTTTCAGAAAGATCATGAATATTATAGCCCCTATACTCTAAAACACCTTCTTTGCCATTTATAAATGTTGTTTTCGTCCTATCAAAATAAACATTGTTAAGTCCTCTATGTATTTTAATATCTTCATCACTCATTTTTTACATCTCCTCAAGAACAGCTTTAAGACCATCATCATTAATAATTTTTAAATTTTCTTTAAATAATTTTATTAAGGATTCTATTTTAATATCATTCAAATTTTTTCCATTTCTAAGTCTAATGGTTAATGAATTATTTTCAACCTCTTTGTTGCCAATAATTATCATTAGAGGAATCTTCATTTGTTGAGCTTTTCTGATCTTATTGTTAAATCTGTCATTTGAAAGGTCCGCTTTTCCTCTAATCCNTTTAGAAACTAATTTTTCTTCTATATTTTTACAATGTTCAAAATGATTTTCTGATATAGGAATAAGAGAAAACTGATCGGGCGATAACCATAAAGGAAAAGACCCTCCAAAATGTTCAATCAATATTCCAAAAAATCTTTCCAATGATCCAAATATAGCCCTGTGTATAAGTACTACATTTTCTTTGTCGCCATCTTTATTAATATAATTTAATCCAAATTTATCAGAAGCAAAGAAGTCCAGCTGTACAGTCCCCAATTGCCATTCTCTTTCTAAAGCGTCTGGTACAGTTATATCTATTTTAGGCCCATAAAAAGCTCCCTCTCCATCTTGAATAGAAAATTCCATTCCGGATTTTTCAAGTATGCTTTTCATAACTGATTCAGAATGGTCCCACATATCATCGTTTCCGGTTCTATTTTCCGGCCTTAAGGAAAGATAAAAAGTGGGTTTTTCAAATCCAAAATCTTCATAAACTTCTTGTAGTAGATTTAAAAAACTTAATATCTCAGATTCAATTTGATCTTTGGTGCAAAAAATATGTGAATCATCTTGAGAAAAAGATTTTACTCTAGTCAAGCCATGAGAAACTCCAGACCTTTCATTTCTGTGAAGTCTTCCAAAATCAGCATATCTTATGGGCAAATCTTTATAAGAGTGTAATCTTGATCTGAATAAGAGATAATGAGAAGGACAATTCATAGGCTTAATGCCCATTTTATTGTCTTCATTTTCAGTAAAAAACATATTATCTTTGAAATGACTTGAATGCCCAGATAAATCCCATAATTTGGAGCTAAAAATTTGAGGCGTAATTACTTCCTGATATCCATATTCATGATATTTCTCTCTCATGTAATTTGTTAATTTATTCATTATGAAAGTACCTCTAGGTAAAAAAAAGGGCATCGCGGGTGAAAATTCATCAAAATAAAAAAGGTCTAAACTCGTACCTAATTTTCTATGATCTCTTTTTGCAGCTAATTCTAATTTTTCTAGGTACTTTTTTTGCTCTTCCTTTGATTCCCAGGCAGTCCCATAGACTCTTTGAAGCATTTTATTTTTTTCATC
>FUFK010896277.1_pt1 | contig 47579 bp, 52 predicted proteins | sample 1021851 | NCBI WGS metagenome assembly FUFK01 (sample SAMEA51879418, study PRJEB19060) | metagenome
ACACCTGTACCTACTGCACAATCTAAAAATGTTTCATGTACTTCTTGTGAAAAGTTTGAGTTTTGTAATATTTCAAAAACATATTCTGTTACTTCATCTAATAACAGATTAACTTGTTTCTCATCTTCTTTTGGAATTTCAGAACCTGCAACAAAGTCTGCCCATCTTGCATAGTTAGGAACAATACCTGCTTGTAATCTTGATGCAAACTCTTGTACTCCCACCACAGCAGTTTCATCAAATATACGATCAGTTCTTCTTCTACCAATTGATTCAGTATAGAAAGATTCTCTTTGAGGTAATGCAAATTCATAACACTCCTCAAATGTAGAAGTCCATAAATCTTTTATGGCTTTGGCATGATTATATCTACCAATTAATCTTCTTACACCATTTGTATTAGTAACAACTGGTACTTCTGGTTTTACATCTACTACCATTGATTATGCTCCTAAAGTCGGTTTGCTCATCAAAGTAGCAGCTATTTCAAAACCTTGTCCACCTCTACGACCTTGTAGAAGTGATCTTCTCCCAACTCTACCTGAATATGCTGCAACTCTTTCTTCAAATGCTTTTTGCTTATTAGCTGCTCTTTCGGCATCTTGTTGCTTACGCATTCTCAATCTTTGTTGTCTAACACTTTCTTCCTCTACTGGAGGTGGTGGTGGAGGAGGAGCTTTTGGTCTAAATGGCCCTGCACACATAGTTATCTTCTCCTTTCATATACACTTTTTGGTTTAACATCAAAAACATTAAAATTCCTTTTCGCAACTATAGGTTTATTCGTTTTCTTTCCAATAGTCAATGATCTTCCCTCTCCTGCTCCAAGAAGTAAATATTGCAAAGCATCATGAACATGAGAAAATCTGTTCTTATTTGGCTTTTCATCATATCTTTCTCCTGATACTTGGAGTCGTCTATAGTGATATCCACCACTAAATCCTCTAACTAAATTAGTACATTTAGGATCAATTAGTATTCCTGTTTCGCCATCTACCATTCTAGTTAGTGTAGCATTTACAGATTCTAGTCTTAATGCAACATCATTTGATGGTGCTGGTCTTGCATGTATTCCTTTACCTCGTAGTATTTGAAATGGTGTAGATTCATCAGTTTGTACTCTATGATCTCCTGCAGGATCGCCAAATATATAAAATTGTCTTGGAAGATAAGATGACATTATCTGTTTCATAAGTTCAGAAAATTTTACTATACCCATATCTTCTGCAACTAATTCATCTATAACTACCCATCTTTGTCTAATCCTTTGTGCAAATACACAAGCTGGTGTTAATCCAAAGTCTATACCTACAAATATAGGAATACCCTCTGCTATTGCTAAATCTCCTTTTGCTACATGAATATCACTTCTAAATGATTCATATACAGGTTTGCCATCTTCTATCTGTCCTAATTTATTTAATACATAAACATCAATCCAAGATTTAGTTTTACCTCGTATAATATTTTTATAATAGTTTGGTGTAAGGTTATTTATATTCTCTGCTTCTTTGTTATCTTCATAACCATCAATTTCTTTTTCTTTGTTTCTTAATTCTTTCATAGCAGGTGGTTGATTAAAAAATCTCCAGTTATCAGGTTTGATTAACATCTTGGCTTCTTGTTTAGTTATGTAATCAGGTATAACAGCTTCTCCTGACATAATACTCCACCAATGATCTGTATCTGGTGGGTTAGTATCACATATAACACCATACCAACTTGGGCCACCATCTCTCATAGATGGATATCTACCTACCCTCATTGAACATGCATCTACAATACTTTTAGGAATCTCTCTTGCTTCATTAATCCATACACCAGTAAGTTCTAATGATAATAATTTTTTTACATCTTCAGGTCTATCAAGTGCTAAAAAAATAACTTCTAGTTCTATATCGCCTTTTTGTATTTTATGAGTATATGGAACACTCCATGCAAAATTTCCCCATTCTGTTTCAGGAAACCAATCAAGCCATGTTTTAATTGTTGTTGTTCTTAATTGTGGGTTTGTATTTCTTATGACTGCCCATCTACTTCTACGAATACCATCTTCTGCTGGTTTTTGTTCCAATGCTCGTCTAATAATTTCTATGCAACAAGCAACTGATTTGCCTGAACCAACTGGCCCACGCAATCCTCTAAAGAAGTTATTATCTTTTAAAAAATTTTTAAGACTTGTTCCTGATGGTTTATAATTTAGTGATCCCATAATCTACAGCTAGTTTGATTAGTTTCTCTCTTGTTTCAGGAGTAATAGTTTCTATTATCTTATCAGCTTCTCTATCTGTACATTGTTCTTTAGGATAATGTTTCATATGTTGCGTCTTAACTACTGCTCTTAATTGTACTAAATCTTTTATCGGTATTTGTGTAAGTAATGTCAAGTTCTATACCTTTTAGTTTTTTTAGCTATAGATTTTGGTTGCTTACTAAATTGTTTTCCTGCTGCTTTATCTCGTCTTTTCTTTGCAGTAGTACGAGCATATTCTCTTGCAGATAATGACTTAATAGCTTTTTCAGGTAGATATCTTTCTCCTGTCTTTGATGATTTTTTTCCTGACTTTGTACGCCATTTTTGTTTTGACCATTTAGCTAAAGAAGTTTTTGACTTGCCACCACCTCTATAACCACCACCAGCTTTCTTATAAGCCTTTACTGCAGCTTGGGCTTTTCTTCCTGACCATTGTCCAGCCCTCGTACCATGTGATGCTTGTGCTTTTATTCTAGCAACAATTCGTTTCCAAAGTTTAGGTTTAGATTTAGTGGCAGTCTTACTCATCTGATAATACTATTTTGTTTATTACCTAAATGCGCTTTCGCCATTGATGTAGCAGCATCTTTAGAATGACCTTTTGACATTTTGTACTCAATGTAATCAGCCATCTTTTGCTTTTCTTTACGAGTCTTTTCATCTTCTTCATTCTTCAGAATTGCTGCTGCTGTCTTTAGTGCTTTCTGCATCAGCTTGTTTATCGGCGTTTCTGACTTGCTTTGCTTCTTCATAATGCTCCTTGCTATTGTTATGTCCATCAGGACTATCTGTTTTAGGTACGAACTTTCCCATGTCTATCTCCTCATATGTTGCTCTTGAACCCTCTGGTAAAGAAAAATTTTTACATTCTTCATACGATAATATCTTTTGATCTATAAGAATACAATCGCCCATCTGCCATATTTTTACCAAATATTTAGGCAGTTTTCTTTTTCTTTTTTTTCATAGCAGCAGCTACAATCTTTTTCTTCAATGATGCAGGTAGATTCTTTTGCTTACCTTTTAACATTGTTTTAGTTTTGACTTGTCCATAAGACTTTGCTCCTTTAGGCATAGTTATCCTTTCTTTTTTTGTTTTTTCTTTTTAAGACGCATTGATATGTTTCTAGCTTTCTTTCTAGCGTCTGCCTTTGAGGATGCTCCCCATGCTCTCAAACTTAAAAGAAGTCTAGTTGGCTTCCCATTCTTGTACTCTGGGCCACGCATGTTTCCCATTCTAGCAAGAAAAGATGCTCGTCTAGGATTGTCGCCACTCTTAACAGGTGCTTTAAGTGTGCCACCTTTATAAGATGCACGACCTTTAGCATTGAGTCCACCTTTCGGATTCTTCCCTGCCTTTCTCATCCATGCTGGTGTTTTGTAAGCCATGTTATTTATCTAGCACAAATTGAACGAACCTTAAAGAACATTATTGTGTGGGGAACACCACTAGCTGTAGCGTGTCGTAGTTTTTTGGGGGTGGGGTAACACTCACGACACTACAACCTGTGATTTCTAGGATAAGTCTATATTTATCTTGAAATCACCACCGACAAGGTGTTGGTGTTTGTCAGGGGCTTTGAAACCACTGCGATCAAGTATGTCCTTTGCTGCTTCTAGCTGGACATACTCTGATTTAGCCCCCTGACAAAGTTGTAGTAGTCGTGAGGATGCTTTGGCAGAGTGAATCCCAAGAGAACGCTGTATCTCTTGTGCCATGTACTGCTGCACTTCAGGTTTTCGTAGCATCTTACTGGCACTTACTCTAGCTGAATTACCCTTGTAACCAGCGAGTTTTGATGCTTCTGTAATAGAACATCCACGAGATACAAGCGTATCTACAAGTAACTTGGCTTTGCCAGTTATTTGCTTGGGATTCCTACTTTGACTCAAAGCATTCAAAGGTGCTGAAACTACCTTACTCATGAAACTCCTATCTGTTAATACCTTACAGGGAGTATAGAGGAGAGTCAGGTTTGTGTCAAGCCACCAGCACAGACACAACATATGGTAGTTACCGGATGTCGTGCATCTGTATCTACCTTTTTACAATTACTCCCTTTGTTTAAGTTTAACTACGCCCAACATAAACCCAAAGGAGCTTCTTAAACAATAACTAATTTCCCCTCTGCTGCGCAGATTCCTCGCGAACGCTTCGCTCCAAATTAGTTATACGAGAGGCGCACAAGGACACCTCTCTTGTTTAAGACTCCTCCATGGGTTTGATTCATGTTGGCGTGTTAAACATAATAAACAAAGGAGTAAATATATGAAAAAAGGTAACACAATAACAGATGCACTAGACATCATGGTAGAACCATATGAGGACATGTCTGTGCCTAATACAAACCTTGACTCTTATACACCTGCAAAAGCAGTGGTAGGGAGTTTCATAAAAGGTAGAGAAGCAGCTTTGAGATCGGCTTTGAAAGCAAGATCAGGCCCAGCTTCTCAAATCAGATACCTTGTATCAGATGAAGTTTGGACTGGAGATGAAATCCAAGATACTAAACTTCAACAACTACAAGCATTTGTTGAGAAGATTGATCAGCAAATGGTTTTGATTGAAGAACATAAGCAAGAAGCTATGCAATACTTCTTTCAGAAGTTTGGTGTAGCTTATACGCCTTATGTTCCAAAACCGATCAATGTTGCTAATGCTAAAAAGCAAACTGCAGCATACAAAGATGCTTTGAAACTAGTAGCTAACGCCTAGTTTAATTCAAAGATTATATCCTGCTTGGGATTCACTCCCAAGTAGGATTATTAGTTTGACTCTTATAGAACAAACTGATAACTTACACTTTAAAAGGGAAAGGAATCGTTATGATTTTATACAAAGGAAAAGCTAAAGATTACAACCTGAAGAAATTTCTAGCAAAAAGATATGGTGTAATCGTTAGCAAGAAAATGACAATTAAGGAGTTGGAACAATGTCTGAAGAAGAAATCAATTACTTAATTACTGCACAAAAGCAATTGGATGCAGCATTCTTAAACAAAATCAATACAGAAAAGTCTGCTGCTCAATTGCGTAAATGTCTTGCAATCATGACAGAAAACAAAACCATTGATAGCAAGATTAGAGATGCAATCATTAGAAGAATCAAACAGGTGGAGCATGGGTAAAGTGAAGTCATCATTAGCTTGGCCTGAATGGGAACAACATAAACAACAACAAGAAAGGGATAAGATGAATGCAATAGATGGTTTGAATGCACAAAAAATTCACTGGGAAAATGTAAGGGCATCAATATTCTTGCTGCTTAAACATTATAAAAATACAATGATGTACTCCCAAGATGAATATCAATATTGGAAAGATGCTTGGTTAAAAGCAAATAATAATATTGATTCAATCAACAAACAAATGGAGGTGTTATAATGCAAGGCAGAGCAAAAGAAGTAGTCAATGCATTAACAGAAAAGGTTATTGATCTCATGAAGAAACATGGTTCTCAATGGACAAAACCTTTTGCAAATCAAAACTTCATATCTGTAAATGGTCATGAGTATTCAGGTATGAATTTTATTTGGCTATCATTTCAGCAGCATAAAAGAAAAGTTTATGGAACTTATCGTCAATGGCTGCAGCATGGATGCCAAGTAAAGAAAGGAAGTAAATCAACAAAACTTTTATTCTATAAAACATACAAGAAAGAAGTTGAAGAAGTTGAAAAGACTTTCAAACTATTGAGGACATTTGATGTTTTCAATATTGAGCAAGTTGATGGGCCAGTAGAAAAGTTTGATGGCTTTGATAAGAAACCAAATCTTGTCAATGACATTCAAGCTGCTGAAACTTTTGTCAGCAATACTGGAGCTGTCATCAAAGATGGTGGTAAAGCATGTTATATTCCAAGTAAAGATTATATCATGATGCCAACCAAAGACACATTTGCTGATACTGAACATAGTACAGCAACAGAAAATTACTATTGTACAATGTTTCACGAGTTGATTCATTGGACAGGTAATGAAAAGAGATGCAACAGACAAATATCAAATACATTTGGCAGCCCCAAATATGCATTTGAAGAACTAGTTGCAGAACTAGGTTCATGTTTTCTTGCATCTCATTTAAACATTACTTCTAATCCAAGAGAAGATCACGCTATGTATCTTAACAATTGGATTCAATGTTTAGAAGAAAATGAATCTGCAATATGGAAAGCATCCTCACTTGCAAAACGAGGATATATGTATTGCAGAGATAAACAACCACAAACAAATGCAATCAAGGAGGTAGCATAATGGGTGACAGAGTAAGCATCCAGTTCGTACAAGAAGTAAAAGGCTGGAACAAAAACGATAAACCACGAACTGATAAATCAGTTGTATTATTTCATCATTGGGGTGGAGAGTGGTTTCCTAAACTAGCAAAGGAATGGATTAAAAATCATAATCTATTACTTGCAAATGATAGGCAAAACAATGCAAGTTGTCCTATATCAAGAATGGATGTAGATAACTTGATGATGCAATTTATAAGATTCCTAGCAGATCAATCAGAGTTTGATTCATCTTGGGGTGTCAATATTGCGTGGGAATCTTTTGATACTAACACTTTGCCTAAAAATAAAAACTATTTTACTTCATCTGTTTATCTTGGAAAAGATGAAAATGATGGGGATAATACTGATAATGGGCATCATGAAATAGAAGTGCCTGAAGCAATCATACATGAAAACAAAAGAAAAAAGGAGGCATCATGATTGATAACAAACAATTCTATGTGAACATTGGTAAATGGATCAGGTTCATGAGAGAATCAAGAAAGGTGCGAGTTACACAAACTAAACTTGCAAACTATCTTGGGATTACATTTCAGCAAATACAAAAGTATGAGCATGGAGTGAACAACATAAGTGCATACAATCTATTTAAAGTATGTAAATTCTTTGGTGTAGATTATGCAAAGCAAATACAATACTGGATGAATAGTGATCTTACTACTGCAGTAGGAACAGGTGTAGTTTCAGTAAAAGAAATAAGTGAGCATCCTACAATGAGAATGGATGCTGCTTATTGGATTGCGAGGAAGAATGCAGAAAAAGAAAAATAAACCACAACCTAAAAAGTTTGTTCACAAAACTTGGAAAGAACATAAAGCATGGATCTCTGAATTTGCAGATGCAAAGATAGTATATCCATCAGAAACTAAAAGGAGTAAAAAGAAATGATGTACTCACAACATGACAGAAGATATAGACCTGATCTTGTTGGAGAATGGCAAACATTTCATGAAAAAAATCCTGAAGTTTATGAAATGTTTAAGCGATTTACTTTCCAAGCAATAAATCGTGGGCATAAAAATTTATCAGCAGAAATGATTATCAATCGTATTCGTTGGGAAACTGATGTCATGACTACTGATAAAGATTATAAAATAAACAATGACTACAAACCATTCTATTCAAGATTGTTTATGGCAGAACATAAGCAATATGAAAACTTTTTTAGAAAGCGTGGTAGTCATGCAGATAATATTGATTGGAGTAGCTATGTTGTACAAGAAAGTCATTCAGCAGCTAAAGTATCGTAGGATAGCTTTACGAATAAAGACTGATGAACTAGCGTATAAGATAGGTGTTGCAGACTCTCTCATACATTCATGGGAGAGTCGCAAAAAAATTCCAAATGCAGAAAACTTTTTCAATTGGTGTAATGCATTGGAATGCCAAGTCGTAGTCCATCAATACAAGTTACCTGTAGATACATGGGAACTATCAGAAGAAAACTTAGAACATATCATTACAAACTATGGAAGTGAGGTAGATATAGAATATGAAAAAGAACAATTCATTGATTATTACAAAGCGAATGGAACAATTGCAGCAGACTGGGATGCTCATTTTAGAAACTGGATCAGAAGATCAATCAAGTTTGCAAACAATAGAGGACAAGCTAAAGCATTCAACAATCCATATGATTCCAAGTCTATTCAAGAAAGACGCAGACGAATCTATGATGTTGCAAGTATGGGAGATAAGACAGATAATAAAATCCTCTCAATACCCAAAACAAAAAATAAATATTGATCCAATAATAATCAAGATCAAGAAGATGGCAGCAGCTTTGCGCCATGCAAACAAAAAAGAAATTGCAGTTTGTATTGAAACAATCGCAAGTACATTTTCAATACAAGTGCCAAACGAATTAGGATTGCAGCAATACTTCTCTATACTCGGAAGTTATCCTGCTGCTTTCTTAAAAGATTGTATGAATGATATTATTCGTACATTCAAATATCCAAGACTTCCCCTACCAGTAGAGTTTGTAGATAGGATGGAAACTAACTATGAATATCATAAGGGCTGGTTGCAGCGTATTACAAAGGATATTTATACGCTTGAAGTAATGGAACAAAACGAGTATAACAAAAGAACAAAGGAGAAATAAACTATGAAAGATCGTAGAAAGAGCCTTGGTGGTAGTGATGCTAATAGAATCATGAGAGGAGATTGGCATTCACTATGGCTAGAAAAAACTGGTAGGAAAGAACCTGAAGATTTGTCAGAGAACTTACCAGTACAAATTGGTTTAGCTACTGAAGATGTCAATAATAAATTCTTCACACTAGCTACTGGTTTGCATCCTGTTAATGATGAAAATGCTAGTCTTAAAAATCTTCATCAATTTATGACAGCAACATATGATGGGGTAATCATGGAAGAAGATGTGCCTATTGAATATAAGCATACTAATTCCAACAACACTTTAGATAATTGTATCTCTACATACATGCCACAACTACAACATTACACAATGGTTAGTGGATGTAAGTATATATATTTATCTATTATCTTTGGTAACAATAGACATGAATGGTGCAAAGTAGATGCTGATAAAGATTACATGAATAAACTTTATGGTATTGAACATAGTTTTTGGCAGCATGTTGAAAAAGATAAAGAACCTGAAGATTTAGATACTTCAGAGTTACCGAAGTTAGCTGGTAAAATTAAAATCAATGACATGAGATCAATTGATTTTGATGAAACTGGCAACAATGAATTTTTATCTAATGCAAGTAAATGGATTGAAACCAAAATTGTAGCAGATGAAAATAAAGCCCTTGGAGTAATACTCAAAGGCAGCGTACCTGATGATTGCAGAAAAGCAACAGGAGGTGGCGTGATAATTACTAGAAACAAAGCTGGTAATTTAATTCTCAAACAAAACCAAAGGAGGATGTAATGGGAAAACCACTAGACGATAGAGTTAAAAAAATACTCAAAGAACTTGGACTTGATCCTAAACAATGCTTATGGGATTGTCATGGTACTTGGGTTATGTATCACAGATACATTGAACAAGCTGGAGCTAAAAATAAGATTGAATATGATCTTACAGAGATAGAAACAAACTCTGCTGCAGGTGTTGTGTGTATCAAATGTACTGCATCAATTGGAATAAATGGAGGAAAAGCAAAATGTATTACTTATGGAGAAGCATCTCCAAAGAATACAAAAAACTCTTATCCATATGCTATGGCAGAAAAAAGAGCAATTGATAGAGCAATACTTAAATTATTAGGATTGCATGGATTCATTTATTCAGAAGATGAGATGGATTTATCACAAACAAACAAACAAAAAATTGGGCCATCAGATGATGAAGCACTTGGTACTTTTGAGGAACAGATAAAGAATGCTGCTAACCTAAAAGTATTAAGAGGATATGGAACAATGTACAAAGTCGCTATGGCTAAAGCAAAGAAGTCAAGCCCTGCTATCTATCAGCATGTAAAAACTTTGTACGAAGATAAAATAAATGAACTTCAGAATGGAAAGGAGAACAATGCACAATCAGATAACCCTAATAGGTAATCTTGGTCGTGATCCTGAAGTGAAGCAAACTTCAAAGGGGGGCAAATATGCCCTCCTTTCTGTTGCAACACATAGGAAGATCAAGGGAGAAAAACAAACTGACTGGCATAGAGTAGTTTGTTGGGATGAAAAACTTGCTGATGTACTAGAAAAATATACGAAAGCAGGAAGCAAACTAATGCTGCAAGGAAGATTAACTTATCGTACTTGGGATAAAGAGGGGCAGACTATCAAAACTGCAGAGATTCATTTGGATCGGTTTGAAAGTCGGATGGAACTTCTTGATGCCAAAGGCGAGTCAAAATCCTCTCACTCTGAAGTGGAGGAGTTTGACGAGTTTAATCAAGATAAAGAGGATATTCCATTCTAATGACTAAAAGACAATTAGAAATATATAACTTCATAAAAAACTTCATTAAGGTAAATGGCGTTAGCCCTAGCTATAATGAAATAGTAAGTGGGTGTGGGATTAAAAGTAAATCCCATGCCTACACAATTGTAGATGCACTAATACAAAAAGATTACTTAAAAAAAATAGGTAATACTTCGTCAGCAAGACGAATAATAATTCATAGAGATTATCAGAAAGGAGGTCGTAAAGTATGGAAAGGATCACAAGTCTAGCATATACTATGGCAGATCATACTTTGAAACCTATCTTCCCTTTTGTAAGTGGTAATCATTACGATTACTTACGAACAAAGATAGCGTTTTATGTACAGAAGTCATGGAATAATGACATTGTTCTCCAGCAAAAAGATACTGCGCATTTGATTAAGAACGAATGTTCGGAGTCTATTGATGGGGAGTAAAAGTAAAAGTAAAGGTTACAGAACAGAATATAATCTAGTTAAAAGATTTCAAGCTGCTGGTTTAGATGCCAAGCGACAGGTATTAAGTGGTGCTTTGCCTGATCATCCCCACGATATAAAAATAAACAATCCTGATTTTATAGTAGAAGTTAAAGCAAGAAAAAATGGTGCTGGATTCAAAACATTAAAAAGATGGATGGGTGCAGCAGATGCTCTTATTATGCATGAAGATTTTGAAGAAAGTATAGTAGCGATATCATTACCAAAATTTATAGATTTACTTTTGAATAATTCTAATTATCAAAAACCTTACGAATTACAAAGAAAGGAAAAACAAAAAGAGTATGAGCAAAGCAAGAGGACTTGGGCTGCTGGTAAGAGAAAAGAAATTTATCAGAAGAAAAGGGAGGCACTCAAAAAGGCCAAACAAAAGCTACAGCAGAAAAAGATATAGAGGACAGGGGCGTTAAGTATTAGTAACTTTAACTGCTTTACATTCAAACTTAATAACCATTTTGTTTTGGTTTATATATTGTTTATCCCATTGTTCTAATTCATTTAGATTTTGAAAAGTCTGCTGCGCTACACCATATCCTGCATTAACACAATCATAGTGTGTATTGAATTGCCATCCTGATATTGTACTTGATGGGCATTGATTATTAATCATGCTGCACATATACAATACTAGGATGTACTTCATAAGAACAAACCTAGAATTAGGGCTAGAACGACCAAAGAAAGCCATACAGAGGGTTTTAGGTTTTTCCAGCATAACATACACTTGATGGTATGATTATGCATCCAGCCCCCTTTAAATGCGTTCTTTAGGTGTCTTTTTAGCTCATCTATCATCTTTTATCCTTTCTAAAATTTGTGGCTACTTTTTCAGCACTTCTACCTACAGTATATCCACCAATACCTACAAGTATTATATTAAGTAAAGAGTTTTGTACAGACTCTGGTATATTTGGAGCAGTAAATCCAAACCAATGAGCAACCATCAAACCTGCAAATGTAAGCATCATTACAGGCCTCCAGTTTCTTTGTAAGAATCCACCTTTGGCTTCTGTTTCTATAATTTTAGCAGCGCCCTCTAATTCTTTNAGTTCTCCTGCTAAAAGTTTTTCTTGTATTTTAGCTTTAATTTTTTCGCCCTCTGCTTTGTTATCTATAACTTTATCTACAGTTTTAAATAAACTTCCAACAATCGGACTTATCATATTAAGCATAGTATCTCCTATTCAATATCATTATAGAATAAATGTTCTCCAATTTCAGCACAAGGAGTTTTTCCCTCTGCCCATTTTGGAGAGATTGCTTTTGTATGGTAGTGAGTAGCACCATTAGTATTGTCATCTATTTTATTTTTTGTAAAATAATACGACAGCGTTAGCGCCTTACAAAATGCATCATCAGTATAATCAAGTTCAAGAATTTTTTGTTTATTAGGATCATTGTCATTCCAGCAGCTAAACTGCCATTCCTTTAAACAAACACCTTTTATATGATCTCCATACCAAGACTTTGCTGCTACTCTATTCATGATAACATTACCTACTGCTATCATACCTTGCTCTCCCTCACTTCTTGCTTCTCCCCATAATGTTCCTGCCATTACCGAGATGTCATCAAATGTTTCCATATCCATTTCTTACTCCTTTATTAGTTTGTTAATGTGTAACTTACCTGTAGAATCTATATCTAATTCAGCTTTTACTTGCTTACATATCCATTTGATTCTATCAGGATTCGTATTTCTTTCTGCCTCACGCTTCAACTTCAAGCATTTTGATAATCCATCAGTTATCATAAACTCCATAGGATTTTCTAAATCTGCTGGTGTGAACATAAGTAATGCAAAAACAACTGCTATCTTCATTGATGTCCTCCATTTGCTCTGATTTTATCTTTTAATATTTCAATTGTACTTTGCATTTTTTCTATGTCTTTCATAGCCCTATTTAGATTAACAGCAGTATGTCTGTTTTCTTCTATTTCTTGTTGGACTCTTTCTACTTCTCCAGCTAAATGTTCTAGCAGCATATATTGTTCCTGATCAGTCGGTAATTGTGTACTTTTTTTAAGTAAATCTGACTCAAATAATTCTCTTGAAGTTTCTAAACTTGTTAATCTACCAGTAATCTCGCTGTACATAAATACAACACTAGCAACTATCACTATTAAGCCAATAAGATTGGCAATCGGCATACTTAATTTTGTTTTGTCTGATAATTGTACCTGATCTTTCATTAATGTATTGTTGGGTTTTCTTGTTTCCATTCAAAATTAGTTATATCATTCATAAAATCTTGTGCATGTTGTGTACTTTTAAAACCAATAGCATGAATAACTATTTCATAAGTACCATCAGGTTTTTCTTTTATTTCAAATGAATATGGTATTGAGTAATCTATCATTTAACACCTACCCATAACTTCATTAATGTAAATGCTGCACCTAATATAGCACCTAACCAAAATACTACTTTGATACCACCTCTACCCATAGCTACTTGTTCTTTAAGTTTAGTAATATCTTTTGTATTTTGATCTATGTCTTTATGAATATGATCTAACTTTTCGTTAATATGTTTTAGAGTTATGCTGTGAACAGTAGATTTTTTAGTAACTCTAGCCATATCATACTACTTTTTTTTTGATGTAAGTTCTTCTTTTAATAATTCAGTATATTTATTTTTTAATATATCTAAATCTTGAAATTCTAAAAGTAATTGTTGTTGTTTACTATTTATATTTTGTAATTTATTTAAACATAATTTACCATTGTCTGATAAATTATCAGTATCATATTCTTTATTTTCAAATTTAAAATTCATATAAAGTAAATAACACTTTATTATTATAAAATCAATTCAGTTAAATCACTATTAGAACCTATAGTTCCTTTGTAAAAAGTATTGAAAGCTAAACTAATCCTAGTATTATTGCCTTGTTTAGTTTCTACTTGATGAGTAGTTGATGATGGAAACAAATATAATTCTCCAGTTTTTACTGGAAAAAACCAAGTCCTAGAATTCCAAAAATTAAATTTTGTATTATCTATTATAGGAGCTATTTGTTCATATCCTTTGTTAGAAGTAAAAAGTATTTTATCATTTTGAATATCTGAATCAAAATATAAAACACCAGATATTATTGAATTAGGGTGTTCATGTTTATGATGATATTGATCTTTATGAGTATAATTTAACCAAGACTGTGTAATATAAAGTTCAACATTATTTTTAGGACATATAACTTGCTGTAAATAATTTTGACAATGTTGTTCTAAAAACTTGTTTATGTTTTTTAATTCTTTGGTTTTTAAAATGTAATTGTTTTTAGTAGTAATATTACCCTCATTAGTAACACAAATTTTTTTTTGTTGATTAACAAATTCTAATTCTTGTTTTGTATATGGTCTATTAATATTAGATATATAAATAGGAGTTGGAAAAATACTTTGAATAGAATGTTTCATTACAAATAATTAACCAACACAAAAGTTGTTATTTTATCTTTAGTAGGAAAAACAAAATTAAAAGTATTTTCTTGATTAAAACTGACTGCTGTATTTTCTTTACTTGTAATAATTTCGTTATCAACACTAATACCACCATCACTTTCGTTACCAAATAAAATTAAAAATTTAGAATTTTTTTTATATCGTGTAATTAGATATTGTAATGTCTTAGGTCTTTTTGTTAATAAATTAAAAGATAAAGATTTTATTTCTTTATTAGATATTTTATCAAGAACTGGTTTAACCATAGCTAAATAATTAACAAATATATTATTTAATAAATTAGAATCTTTCATAATTTCAGTTGTAAAATAAAATTCATTTGATGGTTTGTAATTTACAAAATCTTTATAAGACCATAAAAAAGTATCTCCTGTTAAAGTATCTTTAATGCTTGAATATAATATAGGATCTATAAAATTATTTGTTATTTGATGTTTCATTATTTTCAAAATAGTTAAAATTAATTATATATCTAAAATCTGAATTATTTGATACAACACCTCTGTGTTCAACATCAGCATCAAAGATTAATATTTTATTTTCTTCTGCTTCTATAAAAATAGTTTCATTATTTACTTTAATATCTGTACCTCCATCACAAGTATTTAAATACAAAATAGCTGTTTTATTTTTTGTATAATAATCACAATGAAAAGCAGAATTTCTTTGTAAATAAAAAACACTTGGAGTAAGATTGGCTCTTACTTGTATAACACTAAGCGAATTTAATTTATTTAAAATAGGCAAAATATAATCTGCATAATATATACTTGTTGAATTTTGATTGTTAAAAAAAGAATGAGTAAAATAACCTAATTCTAATTTATCTTTACCTATTACTTGTCTTTCTCTTTTAAACCAAGGAAAATCATTTTCAATAATTAATCTTTTAAGACTTTCAAAAAAGATAGGGTCTAAAAAATTTTTAATTACTTTATGTTTAGCACTTTTGTCTAACATGAAAAAAGTTAATTTAACCTTTTTTTAAGAATTATCAACATCCCATTGTTGGGTTTCTTCATTCCAAACATAATGTCCATCTGTAGGCATGGCAGTAGGAGCCTCCCATTGACAAGTTGTTTCATTTAAAGTCCATGATGGATAAGGTTTTGTTGGTATAAAAGCATCTTTATCTTCATCATATTTTCCACCTATTGTAGCAAAGTTTTTTCTAAAAGGTGTTCCACCTAATTTGTGTGTTGCTGCATAAGTATTATAAGAAGTTTGCCTCCAAACTGGCCAATTAGTTAATTCTGTTAAATAAGAAATACCTAAACTTTCTTGTTCGTTTCCATCAGCATCTTGTATTATATCATTATTAACTGCATGAACAGCTAACACTTCTCCATTTAAACCTATTTTTGCAAAACTAGCCATTATGCTGTGTAACTCCCACTTCCTGTAAATTTAATAATTTTTTGACTTCCACTTGTTGTAACTGTTGGTGAACCAGATGTTGTACCACTATAATTTGATGTTGGTACAGAAAGTATTACTACTCCACTTCCACCTTGACCCGGAGTATTTGGAAGATATGTACCTCCTCCTCCACCACCAGTATTGGCTGTTCCATTTCCACCATTTTGATTAGCATTACCACCAGCACCTCCACCACCACTACCAGCATTACCAGCAGTTGCACTATGCTCAGCAGAACCACCTCCACCACCAGCATAAGTAACTGAAGAACCAGTTATTGAATTGACTGTTCCACTACCACCATGAGCACCACTTGGCCCTGAAGTACCACTTGAACCAGCACCTCCACCACCACCACCTCTGTATGGTGAACCATTTTGACCACCACCACCATCATTACCTTGAGATGGAGTTGTAGCTGGTGTATTTCCTGAACCACCTGAACCTTGATTATAACCTGAGCCTCCACCAGAACCACCACTATTACCTACAGTACTACCAGATCGACCAGCCCCACCACCAGTAGATGTTATTGTTGTTAATCCAGTACCAGAAAATGAGCTGTCAGTACCATTACTAACAGAACCAGCAGAACCACCACCATCACCTACTGTAACAGTAATTACAGTTCCACCATCTACAGTTTGACTAGAAGTACGATAACCTCCAGCACCTCCTCCTCCAGTATTTCCTGTGCTAGAGCCACCACCACCAGCTACTACTAAAAAATCTATTTGATAGTTTTGTGGTGTTTCCATAGTTACATCATCATCTACTAATGGAATCCAACCTTGTGTTGAACCTGAATAAACTATTTTTATATTTTGACCAGTTGTAGTATAAATTGGTTTAGGTGATGTATTTCCTTGAAATTTTACTGAACCTTGATCTAATGTAAGACTATTACTTCCAAATGATCTTGAAAAATCTACAAATTCTATTTGATCTCCTACACTTGGAGAACTTGGTAAATCAATTTCAAAAGCACCACCAGATGTATCTACAAAATAGCCTTCTCCAGCAGCAGCAGTAAAGTTAGCAGTTTTAACTGATGATTGCCAACTTGTTCCACCAGATACTTCAGCAAAAGATAAATTACCAGATCCATCAGTTTGTAAAATTTTATCTGCTGATGGAGCAGTAGATGGAAAAGTTAAAGTATAAGATTGTGCTGCACTATGAGGAGGTGATTTTAATTTAATCCCATGGGAGTTATTTTCACAGTTGAGTTGAATAGTACCAGCATTTGTAGCACCTTTAATTTCAATAAGACCAGTACCATTTGGATTTAATTTTACATTACCATTAGTTGTACTTGTATTTATTTCATTTGCTTGAACATCTAAATTGCCACCTAATTGTGGACTTGTATCTTCAACAACATTTTCTAATTCATTACCACTCGCTTGAGTTACAGATGCAAAAGATAAATTACCTCCACCATCTGTTTTTAAAAATTGTCCTGCTGAACCATCTGAAGTTGGGTGTGATAATCCATCAAGAATAACTTTACCAGAGCCATTAGGTGTAATAGATATATTACCATTAGATGCCGATACTATAGATTGACCATTAACATCTAAATCACCTCCAAGTTGAGGTGTAGTATCTTGTGCAAGAGAAGTAATACCACCAGATGTTATAGAAACCCAAGCAGAACCATTATAATATTTTAAAACATTTCCAGTAGAATTATAAAATAAATCTCCCTCATCTAAACTTGATGTTGGATCACTTGATCCTACTCTATATTGATTAGCAAAACTATTAACTGAAGATACATTAGTAGCAACAGTTGTTATATCAGTTTTTATACCCTCTACAGCATTTAAATCAGATACAAAATCAGAAGTTGCTAATTGATTTAAATCACTTACAATATCGCTAGTTGCTAAAGTATTCATATCTGCAATTACATCAGCATTAGCTAATAAAGCCATATCAGCAACAACATCAGAAGTACCTAATAATGCCATATCTGCTATAACATCAGTAGTTCCAAGTAATCCTATTTCAGTTGCTTTACCTGAAACATTAGCAATATGAGTTGCGTTCATACCTGCAACAGTTGTTACATTAGATGCAAATTCCAGCAACAGTTGTAATATCACTTGTTATACTAGCTAAGAGTTGCTAATCCTGCAGTATTAACTGTTGTTTCTGCATTACCATTAGAATCAAAACTTAAAACTTTATCTTGTCTAGTTGCTTTAGCTGGTAAAGTTATAGTTGCAGAAACAGTATCAGTATCTAATAATTTTACTGATCTATCTGTTTGTCCTTTTAAATCTCCTACGATTGCAGTTAATTGGTCAAGTTGTGTATTTATAGATTTAACATCTAAAGTTCCTGTACTAGAAAAGTCTGAAGTTCTAGTAATAGCAATATCTCTAATGATGACGATTATATCATTAGCACTTGCCCCACCACCACCTAGCTTTAATGTGCCTCCACCACCAAATTCATAAGCGTCATCACTTGAAGATGCAGTTCCTATTAAATTGTACTGCGAATTTGTTGTTGGACTTGCATTGTAAGTAAGCAAAGTTCCATTTTTATATGCTTTAACATCTGCTACTGCAAAAAATTCAAAACCAATAGTAAAATCAGTTTGACCTGCTGTAGCAGTATATGTATTCCTAGGTGTATTTAAACTAATTGTCATCTAACTAACTCATCCACTCCAAAATTATATAAGTCTTTGAAAGTTCTATCCCAAATCCACAAAGTATTCAATGGAATAATTCTTCTAATAGTTGCAGCTTTATCGTCAAAGTCTGCATCTGTACCAAAAGCATATATTAAATCAGCTATAATACTTGGCCCAGCACCAGTAAATTCTCCTATAGCATCTGCCATATCAGGATTACCAAATCTTAAATCTAATCCTAAAGCTGGTCTTATACCTACTGCATGATCAAACATACCACCTGATATAGTTTCTGTAATAAAGTTCATATCTGTAAATAAACCTGCAACACCTGATAATTCTACACCTCTGATAATTTTTTCTTCCCAAGGTTTTTGACTCCAGTATCTAGGATTCTTTAAATAATCTCCAAACATACCCATACAAACCATAGCAAATACACCACTAATAGCATCTTGTTCTCTACCTGATAAACCTGATATTACTAATTTTCTATTAGCTGCTACTGCCCATGAAAAAAATTGAAAAGGTAATCCAATATATGCATTACTAAATTTACCACCTCTTTCTGTTTTTTGATAACCAAACATTCTAAAAAAACCATTATCTAAAAACTTTGCAGTATCTTCACTATTAACTCTTAATACACCATGCATCATATTAAACTGGTCAGTTACTTGTGGTGTAATAATTGTTCTACTTACATCTGCATGAACAGCTTGTCTAAACTTTCTTGCTGCAACACTACCACCTGTTTTAGTTCCCCATTGTCTTACATTAGCTGTAAATAAACCATCTAAATTTTCGTATGGCATACTTGCAATTAGCTTTGCAGTTTTTTCATCAATACCATAACTAATTAATCTTTCTTTACCAAAATCATCTAGTGTACCTTTTGCCCATTTATTTGAATCTTCGATAAATCTATGAGCAGAAACAAGACCACTATGTTCTTTCATCATTTGAGTCCAAGGAGTAAGACCATTAACAAAATAAAAAGGAGCTTGTGCATTATTAAACATATCAGCAACTTTATCAAACTTTCTACCTATCCAAGATTTACCTCTACCTACATAACCACCATCTTCTATAATTCTTTTTCTAGCAGAACCTAATACAACATCAGGTGCAACACCCATATATTTTAAATTTTCTACAGCTTTATTAACTGATGGATTTCCTATTTGATGTTTGATTACATTCTTAAATGTTCTTGCTGCACCATTAACCATTACAGGTCTTGCTGCATCTACTACTGCAGAGAAAACAACTTTACCCATAAATGCTAAACTTGCCCAATCTCTTAAAAACGCTGCTGTTCTTTTACTTACAGAAGATGGATCTTCTAAAGATATAGAACCTAACATCTTATCTTTTTCATCTTCAAATGCATTTAATACTTGGTTAATTTTAGTTTTATCTTTTGCAGTTTTCATTTCATCTCTAATTAATCTAAAGTGCATCTCTTTTAGTTCGGCTGCCATATGATGATCTCCAAACTTTTTAGATATTTCTAGTGCATTAGAAACTTTGATTTGATACTGACGCATTAAAAACTCTATGTCATTCTCTACAAATTTAGCTATCTTCCATGTAGGAATATTAAGTGATCTTGACATAAGAGGTCTAACTCCTGCTTTAATGCTGCCATCTTTCTGCCTACCTATTCCAAACAAACCATCAGCATCAACAGCATCTTCATCCATAATTTTATTATAAACNTCTTCTGCTCTTTTCATTCTAGCTTCTTTAGACATATCAGTTACAACTTCTTTTCCTCTAACAACTACTATAGGATTCTCATAAAAATGATCTGCTAATATTTGTATAAACTCATCTTTATCTTCATACATCTTATCTGTTCTGTACATTCTTAATACATAGTTTCTACCCATTTCAAATGGTGGAGATATAGGTTCATCTCTATTAAGTGCAGGTACTAAATCATCTTTAATATATCTAAACTCTTTTTCTGATTGTCTTATAAGAACATCTAGTTCATCTAGCTGTGCTTTATTAAATTTAGCTGTTGCTCTTGCTTCTTTAAACTTTGCTATTTGCCCCTCCAATATTTTCATTCTTCTTGCATATGATTGTTGAGATGCAAACATACCTTGTTCTCTTAACTCTACTTCATAATCTGCAAAAAACTTTCTAACTCTATCTACTGATTTTTTTTGTGTTTTATTAAGTTTAGAATAATATCTATCATCAACAACACCCATAAATATTTCTCGTTTATATTCATCAAATGTTATTTCATTAGGTTGTCTAGTATTTCTTCTTAATATTTTATCTTTTGCATCTCTAACTGCATCTCCAAATCTAATACCACCTTTGTTAATATTCATATCTAATATTTTTTTAGAATTAGCTTGACCTGTTCTAAATTCTACCCAGTCATCTGACATACCTTTTAATGCTTCTCCCATTTTTGGAATCCAATATGTTTGTGCTTCTAATAAAGCTGATCCACCAAATGTATATCCATCTTTGGCTGCTCTTGATTTAGTTCCATAATCTCCTGATAATCTCATCATTTGTTCTGCATAATAATGATCTTTAAGTTTCTTTTTATTTATAACTGATCCATAGTTAGTCCATGATTCTACCCATTTGAAAAATCCATTGGCTTGTGTAGATAAATCTGCTTTGTTAAACTCTGTTAGTTCTCTATATGCTGCATTGTTTAATCTATTTTCATAAGATGCTAGTGGTTCATCTTTTAATCTTTTAAATGCTGACTTACCATAAACTGTTCTTAATACTTCTTTTTTCATAAGGAATTGCATATAGTCATCTGCACTTTTAAAAAACTTTTTAGGTAATGGTGCAACACCTCTAATCTTACTTGCAAGATGTTTGCTATTTTGAAATATGTTTCTAATTCTTACATAATCTACAGACATTGTTTTCTTATCTGCTTTACCTGTAATAGATACTAATTTATTTTTAGGATTTTTATTATAAACAACTCTCACATTTCCAACATCATCTCCTACATTGTAATTAAATCCTGTTGCTTCAAAGTCTTTTCTACCATCATTAAATGCGTGTGCTTCAAATACTTTCTCTCCTATTTTTTTAGTACCACCTTTTTTACCAATTGTTTCTCTTGCTATCTTTGCTCCTGACTTACCAAGAAAACCTGTAAATAAACCACCAAGAATGAATGATCCACCAAGATACATTCCTGTTTCTGCATTACTAGAAGTAGGATCAAGTGATCTTCTTATTGGTTCTGTAGCACCAACTAAACCTGATGCAACAGCTCCACCCTTAACTGCTCTACCTGCAAATGTTAATCCTTTTACAAAAGGTATGGGAATATAATTTATAGGATCGCCAAGACCTGCAACTAAAGCTGGTAAGATACCTCTTTCACTACTATCTAATCTATCTCTCCTAGCCATGTTTTTATCTATCTTTGCTTTAAGAAAATCATGATGACCTTTATTTCTTACTTCAGTAAATTTAGATGCAAACTGCTCATATCCTTGTATGTTTTCAGGAAGATAAGGATCATAACTTTGATCTATAGGCATACCCATCCAACCCATATCATAATCTTTTTGTTCCATCATCTGACCTATCCAAGATAGATTCCATTCATCAACAACATCAGACATAAAACCTGAATCATATCTTATTGGTCTTTGTAAGTTTGAGGGAAGTAAAGTATTATCTTGCTCTATGGCATTTATAATATTTAATTCTTTTTCATCAAATGCCCCAGTAGCAGCTTCTGGTATAATTTTATCTTCTGCCATCTATTTCTGCCTGTATTGCTTTTGTTAATTCTTTATTTTTTTGAGATTTCTTTTTAATTTTTAATGCACTTAACTCGGCTTGTAATTCTTCTATACTAGCTTCTTTAATATTGATTCCATCTGCTGTAAAGAAATCTGCAACTGCAGCTCCAGCAGCACTTGCTGCATCTGATACTGCACCAACTATATCAATTGGTTCAGGTGGATTATCTCTAGTTTCTTTTCTTTTCTTTGTAGGTGCTGATGTATTTAGATTAACTATTCTTTCTTCTTTAAAGTCTTTGAAGTTATTATATTGTACATCAGTTATATCATTTTGTGCTTTATAGTTTTCAAAATCTCCTTTTGGATTATATGTCATAAGTAATCCATCTTCATTTTGTAAATAATCTGCTTTACCATCTTGATTAACAAAGACTACATAATAACTAGGAAATCTTGTACTATTTTTTTGTATAGCTTCTAAATAAATATTTTTACCAACTTCAGGTTTAAAATTTTTATATAAATTAAATTCATTAGAGTTTTTAAACATATCCATAATACTATCATTCATATATTCTGTACTTAATGTAGTATTACCTTTTTCATCTTGAACTGGCACTCCATATCTTAATTCAGGAGGATTAGGTACAAACTTCATAGCTTCTTGATATTCTCCTTTATCTAAACTTACAGATGCAAAAGAACTATATCCTATTTTAGTTTGTCCAAAGACTCCCTCTCCTGATACTACTCCACCTAATGCACTTTCAACAAAAGGTTTTAAATGAGATAGTTTTGTAAATCTTATATTACCTGACAATATACCTTGATGTATTTCTTCTTTAACTGCACTATATAAAATAGTAGGAAAGGTAACATCTTTCATAAATTTAGTATCTAATGTATCATCTATAATTTTTAATATCTCATCATCAATTGCTGTAATAGATTTATATTTACCACCTGATATTTGATTGACTGCTGTATTTAAACTTAATGAATCCATTTGACCAAACTTATCTTTAAATTCTTTTTGTTCTTTAATAACTTCTTCTAAATTAGGATTTAATAGTAATGCTTGTTCAATAGATATCATATTGTTTATAGCTTCTTTATCAAAACCAAATTTGTTAATTCCACCTGAATTTACTTGAATAGATTGTCCAGTATCATCTGAATAAAATGTAGGTTTATTCATAAGAAAACTAGTAAGACTTGAATCTCTCATAGCCCTAATATTTCTAGGATTAAAATCTTTATAACCATCATTTATTTGAGTATATAATTCTTCAGGTAATGAACTATCTACATGAGCAACATATTTTATAAATTTAAAATATTTTTCAGGATTAGAACTTGGATCAGATAATTCTTGTTCATTAAGAATATCATTAGGATATGTTTNATTAAAACTACTAATCCATACTTTTATAGTNTCAGGATTTTTCCAATCNTNTCNTCTNTCTNNTGNAGTAGAANCATATTCTCCTGAAGTAAATCCNTTNTTTGCATTNTCTANATTTAATCCCCAACGAATAGTAGAACTTTGTGAAGTNTTTATTGCATTGTATTTAGATAATATTCTATTAGATGCTTTGTTATATACTATTTCTAAATCATTTATTACATTAGGAAACTTACCTGCAATATTCATTATTGATTCTCTATCTATAGTTGTTTCAATGACTTTATCTCCATCCATATGTTTAAGAGTTACTTCTTGTGTTTGTCCTGCCATTAATAAAGATATATTAGAATAATTTTCTGCTGCCATTTTTAATTGTGATGGAGATGCTGTACTTACATTAGTAATAGTATATTTAGAAAAAAGATTATTAATATTACCTACCATTTTCATTTCAGATATAAATCTATCTCCATTAGCTACTGCATCTACAACATCTCCATTTTTTGCTGTAGTAACTAAATCTTCATATTCTTTCATCATTAGTTTTACTTTTGGATGATTGCCTCCTAAATGTAATGACATTTCCATAATAGAATTTTTCATATTAGTATGTGTTGAAGAAAATTTAGAATTTTTTACATTTCTTTGAAATGAATTATAATTACTTACTACAACTGAACCATGTTGATTAATTAAACTTGTTCCTGTTCTTTCAGCTAAATCTTTAAATTTTGGATTTACATTTTCTAATACCATTTTAAATTTACTATCAACAATATCTTCATACTCTGTTCCTGATCTATAATTAGTTAAAGCAATCTTTCTTTCATCTACTGCTATCTTTTCCATAGCACTAATTATTTCTCTTTCGTATTCTTTGTATATACCTTTTTCAAATGCTTCTATTGCAGTTTTAGTTTTAGGTAATGTATCTGGTATTTCTACTTTACTAGGTATGTAAATTGATTCTTCTTCTTTAGTAACTGCATTAGTTACTTTAATTTCTTCAGAACCAAAGTCATACATTTCAAGGGCTTTCTTTGCTTCATCTTCTCCAAATTGTTGTAAGTCTTTTAGACCTGCATCTGCAAATCTACCAACAAGATTGTCAATATCATTAGCTTGTGATTGTGCTACTTGTGATGCAAATTGAAAACCACCACCACGATTGACTCCAATCTTTTCACTATAACCAAATAATCTATCTTCTTTTTTTAATGCCATTATGTTGTAACTTTAGCGTTGTAAAAGCCTCCCTCTTGTGCAATAGGTTTAGCTGCAAGTAATGATCTACCTACTGTAGAAACAACACCCATTTTATATTTAGATTTAGCAGCACTACTCATAACATCAGCTTGTTGTACTCCATACATAGCTGCTAATCTTTTCTCTACTCCTGCCATCTTAATTCTTTCTACATCTCGTTTCATAGTTTCTTTGTTTGCTTTAAAGAATGCTCTACTAGATGCAGAGTCAGGAGTAATATTCATTTGAGCAAGTAATGCTCTATTAGNAGATAATTGTGAATTATATTTTCTTTTTCTTTCTAATTCTTTTTCAGTAGCTTCTAAAGTAGCTGCGTCTGCCTGCATTTTGTATTGTCGTCTTTGTAATGCTGCTTGTTGCTGCTGATAAGCCATAGCTTGTTTTTGAGCATTTATGCTCATCATAGTACCACCAGCTATTAAACCTATCTGTGTTACTGCTGCTAAAGTACCTGCAGTAGCAGCACTCATAGTACCACCACTTAAAGCGACAAATGCTGCTGGAGCGCACATTAGTAATATACCTCTGTTGTTATGCCCAATACTCTAAATGGTAATGGAGCTGATTGTGAAATTGTTAAATTTGGTTCTAAACTATAGCCCAATGTATATACCTCTTTCTTTCCTGTAAAATTAGGGAGTCCAAGACTCGGATTATTTGTACCATCTAAAAGTAATATATCATTACTATTTACTTGTATATTATAAGTTGTAGATAACTCAACAATTGCTTTACCTATTTTTCTAGGAAAACCTGTAAGCTGACCACTTTGTATAGTTGAGTCAATTGGTAGGGTTTGAACATCAGTTGTATAATCTATTCCTATATCTGCTGCACTTGTTGGTGTATTAAATGTTACATTACCACTACTGCTGACAGTTCCTTTACCAAAGAAATATATAGCACCACCCTCTGTAGAACCTGCAGTTGCAAATACTTCTTTGCCTATATGTGTTGTTAATCCTGAAAAAGATTTACTTGTAACAAATTGTAATGCTGTGTTATCTGCTTGTGTAACTGCTGCATCTACAACAATTGTGTATTCTCCACTAGTACCAGTAGAAGTTGCACTCTGTATTACATATGTAGTACCAGTTCCTCCAAACTGAAATTGCTCTGATTGACTTGGTGGATTGTTTGTAAATCCATCTGCTATAAAAGTTGTAGAAGAAGATACTGCACCTTTAGTTAATGGTGTTCCATGTGGTTGATAACTTCCTGATATAGTTTTAGTAACTGTGTAATCTGTAGGTACATCAAAAGATTGTGATGCAAATTGTTCTAATGAATATTTAGTAACACCATTTATAGTTCTTGAAGTTGCTACATATATACCAGCAGTTGTACATGCTACAGAAGTATAACTACCATCTGTTTCAAACAATACCCATCCTGCTATCTTCTCTGCTCTTTGAGAAGTAAATACTGCAAGTGATCCATCTGTATTAACTAAAAAAAATAATTGTTCAGTTCTGTTTTCAATAGCAGTTATTTGTGCAGAATCTATTGGATTTGTAATTAGATGACTTGATAATAATGAAATACTATTAGAAGTAAATTCATCATTACCTGTGCTATATAAATATTCTCTAACTGTTTTGCCATTGTTTTGCATAAAGATAGTAGCACCATCAAATATTCTTGGTTTAGCTTTTAGTTGTGAACCTAATGTAGATTGTCTAATAATTTGTATATTAGTAGGAGTAATAGGTTTAGATACTTCAGGTTTCATAAAAAACTCTGATGTGCTTGTAAGTATTTGTAATCTTCTTCCTGAAACTAAATGTCTTATTTCATTTACTTGATCTGATCCAATTTGTATTTGTACAGAATCTGCATCTTCTGCATCTCCTACATCAAAGTTAAAAAAGTCTGCTACCTTACTAGCTTGTACTCCATCAGGTAATGCAAGAACACCACCAAAGAATAATCTTTGTTCATGAAAAGTTACAGTTTGTGGAAAACCATTTACTTGTGAAAATACTTGTTCATCCCATTGTCTTGTAGGAGGATGGCCTGATATAGTAACTCTTACTCCACCACCATCTACAGATTCAGTTGCAGTATCACTTCNTCCTGCTGTAAATTCATAATGATTATTATCTATAACTGTTATTGTAAATGTACCATTAAGATTACCTGANGCTAAACCATTACCATCTGTATCAAATATATCTTCTGCTCCTGCTATAACAATAGATGCACCATTACTAAATCCATGTTCTACATGAGTAACTCTTACTACTCCTGATCCTTGTTTTGTTGCAAAAGGATCATCATCTAACTCTATTGATATATCATCTTTAAGTGTTGCTGTTACTTGTGTAGGAGATGTATATCCAGTAATTGTAAGTTCAGTTCCATGATATCTAATAACCATACCTACATAACCTGAAGTAAAATAAGATGCTGATGTTGTACAAGTAACTCCAGTACCTGCAGTAGCTGTATCTATATCTAAAGTTATATCATCATCTGCAAACTTAAAATATGGTTGGAATATTTGTTTATCATTTACTGATGTTTCAAAACCAAATGCTGCTCTTGTAAAAGATGTTGATCCAGTTCTTTGTATAACTTGTGGTACAAAATCTTGGTGTGTTATTATCATGGTATCTCCTGATTGAGTCATATCCATTTCAAATAACTCTGCAGTAACCCAAGGACAGCTTGATAATGTAGCTACTAAAGTACCATTAGTAGAATAAACTTTTAATGNTTGGTTTTGNAATGCAAATATATATTCTTGNTTTTGATTAAATATAAATGTTTCTAATCTAGTTTCTGCACCAAGATCAGCACGAAATACAGAACCACCTCGTCTTTCAATACCACCTTGGTTTATTGGAATAACATTTCTAGCTTTTTTTAATCCTTGACCATATGCTGCAAGATCAACTCTTGATACTATTGTTGGATTTAATTCCCCTCGTAAGAAACTTGATTGATGAACCCTTTGTCTAGCCATATCATTTTCCTATGGAGATTTTGCAGTTATATTATTTAGCGCAGTTCTATTTCTAACATTTCTAAATCTATCAAGATCAAGATTTCTAGTAGTTTGTTGTTGTGAATCTAATGCTCTTGATACTGCTAACTGGGCTACTGCTCTTTTGTGATATAACTCTGATAACTGATCATTACGAGCAATTGCACCAGCAAACAAAGACGCTAGTTCAAAGACTAGCGTCTGTGTAAAAAAGGGAGGAAAATCGCTTTCACTGGGTTGGAAAGTATAATCCGATATCAAGGTATCACTAGATGTTGTGTTTGTAAATATATTTCCACCATATATGTCGTATTTAATAACATCATCAGAAACTGTTATTGTGTGTATAACTAATGCATCATTTGGCATAGCATATGAAGATTCATATCTAGCATCAGGATTAGTAGTATTTTTACTTAATTGTTTTTGTTTAGATGCAAATCTCCATCTACATCTAGTTAATAAATTTTCTAAAGTAGATTCATAAAGATTGTTTGCTACTTTGGATTCTGTTGTTGATTCATTAAAACTTGTGATTGTATTAGCACCTACAAGTACGAGTGCTTTATTGCAGATATCAAATTTAGAATTAGCCATAGTTTATATGTACACTAGATATGGGGAGAAGTAAATCCCCCCATACCATGTTTAGTTATTATGTACCATTGATAGTAGTAACTGTAGCTGCACCTGTTGCAGATGAAACTACTAGCATATCTACAGTTCTAGTACCACCAGTTGAACCTACAGCGATTATAACATCATTCTGTTTTAATTCATTGGTTGCACTATTAAAGTAGCCACTAGCAACGATAGTTCCGATAGCGTCAGCAGAATCATATAAGAATACACTCATAGCTCCACCAGCCACTTTTCGTAAGTTACTTGCTGAATATGCCATTTATGCCTCCTATTCTGTTATCTGTACTTTGATCGCACCATCATTATCAATCATAGTAGAACCCATTGACATGTAAGATGTGATTAAGTTGCTGACTTTTTCAGGAATGTAGTTAATCTCTGTTCTGATCTCTGAACCTACTCCGATACCAACACTTGATTTATGGAATGCATGACATTCTCTTGTTGAACCAGAAATAGAAAGACCTGAATGAGTGAACCACATAAATCCTAACCATCTTTTAGCTGTGATTCCACCAGCATATGGAAGATCATTTTCTCCAACATACTCTGCTCTACTGAATTGATCTATTTGTAATAAATCAGCCCATCCAGCAGGAGATACTACAAAGTATCTCTGTCCATCATCAGGGATGTCAGCACCACCAAACGCTTCGTACACAGTTAGTGATTTAGCTAATGTTAAACCAGCCGAACCATGTGCGACATTGTTTGAGTTAGAACCAGCATCCAAAACATCAATGATGAGTTGGTCTGTTTTTCTTCCTAATGCAGCAGCAGCATTTGATGACAGAACTTGTCGTTCGTCAATGTTAGTCTTTAATTCATCCAATCTATCTACATAGTCTGCAGCATAGAAGTCTGATAAAGTAACATCAACAGTAGAGTGAGAAATATCCATTGTAGGAATTTGAGAGTGTCTTGCCTTATTAACAGCAGTACCCTTGCCTACTTTTTGGAATCTCGCTTGACTACCTTGTACATTATTAACTTGCCTTATTGTGTTTTTTAGCTTTGATCCCATTCTTTGATAAGCCATGTGGACTTCAGCTTCAAACTGCTTAATAAAGGCTGTTGATATAGATGTACTCATGTTGCCTCCTTATTAGTCGTTTGTTGTTAATTAAGCAATTATCTCTTTTGAGGTAAGCTGGTTGTCCAAGATGGGCCAACATCATTCAAAATAGGTTGCGTTCTATTTTGAATACAATTTTGTATTCGTTTATAGAAGTAATACATTTTTACATTATTTACAAGCATAGGTTTAGAAAATTNATACCCTTGCCANTTTAACCACTTGATAGATTTAGNATGCTCTGCAGTTATATAATTAGACAAATAATCATAGTTTTTCTCTAAATATTCTGTCCAATACTTGTTTCTTTTAAGAAAATATAAGTAATTCTTATCTAATACTTCTGAAGATAATAACCATATTGTACCTACTTTATCNNTTTGTCTTGANGAAACTGTACCAAATATAGCAGCTACTTCNTTGTTTTTATCAAAGATTGTATAAGTATGAACCTTTCTTTTGGTATATCTAAATGGCTGCAACAATGCTTGTAATGGATCAAGCCCCCATATAGCTAGTTCATACTTATCAACTTGTTTAAGATTCTTTGCTAATTCAAAACAATCTTCAGGAGTAGTCTTTTCAACATATAACATTAACCTCTATAGAGTCTGTTAAATGCATCATCTACTTTCTTCACATATGCTTGATCTCTTTCTTTAGGATCAAAGTATCTTTTGTCTTTCATCATACTTCTTACATCATCTAAAGTTAAAGGTCTTTCAGGTTGTGCTACTTGGTTTGAACGAGTAATAGATTGTTTTTGTGAATCCATAACTCTTTCAAGTGCTTCTATACCATCAGCATTCATACCTAATGTTTGTGAAACTACTTCGTATTGTTCAGGAGAAAAGAATGTAGATGCCCAACTATTTACTGCATCTAATCTTGCATCTGCATTTTCTCCTAGCTTTTGTTTTTCTGCATCAGGATCAACTTGATTACCAATATAGGAATCAACATATTTATTAATACCCTCTTGATATACTTCTTGATCATATGCATTTTCATAGCAAAAGTTTTTCCACCAATCTGTCATAGGATTAGCATTTACTAGTTCTTCAGTAACACCCTCTGGTAATTTAGGTAATTCATAACCCTCTACCTTTTCAGGTCTTTCTGCTATAGCTTCTTGTTGAAGTTCATCTACGATTTGATCTCGCAGTTCTTCTTTCTTACCACCTACATATTTTTCAAGATTGGTATATGACTTACCAAATTCTTCCATATTAACTTCGCCTTTAGTAGCATCCCAAAATTTTTCAGGTATGTGTTCAGGTCTTGGTGCAGGTTCTGTTGTTGTAGGTTGTGATGTTTCATGTGAAACATTTTCCTGCGTTTGTTCTTGTGTTTGAGCAGGTTGTTCTTGTTGCTGCTCAACTGGTTGTGTTTGTTCTTCACTCATCTTTTTTCTCCTTTATCATATTAATACTGATACCTTTATTAACCCTACGCTGAATAAGACCTACGATATATCTTTGCCCCTCTAAATGACGCAAAGCATTATCTGATATCTCTGAACCAGCGACTGTATCTATGGTTATAGATTTCAAGTATTGGAGAACTTGCTTACCAGATGTAGAACCAAATACAGATGTAAATACCATATTTAGTTTTGCTTCTTCTTCTGAACCTCTTTTAAAGTTATCCAATCCAATTAGGGCTTTATTTTGTTCAGTTTTTTCTACCATTGTTATATCCTTACCATTTTTTTAATTACACTTCTAGGGTAAATGTTTCTATCTCCAAAGCCTATTTCCCCATTTTCACATTGATAGCTGCCAAAAGAATATAGATATTTAGGGGTTTTTTTAAATATATATGCTTCTGTATGTATTAATGCACAATGCATATTAGTGAACTCATTGTAATCTGTTATTGTTGAATCGCCTACGATATCTTCCCATATAATTAAATATTTATAATACTTCTTATCTCCTATAAGAATTGGCTTACTCGGTTTCTTTGTACTCATCTATCAATATCTTTTTTAAGAACCATATAGCTTTCTTAATATCTATTGCTCCACCTTTATCTCTATGACGAGTTATATATTTTATAGCTGTAGCATCTGCATATGGTAAGTGTCTAACATAATCATATGTTTGTAATCTTTTACCACAATCACATTTTCCTGCTTGATAATATAATGGATCAATTTTTTGTAGATCAAGATTATCTGTTTGCTCGTTTGCTTGTTTTATTTTTTCTTTTTCTTCCATAGTATTTCCTCCTTTGCTTCTTCCATATCAAACACAGGTTTGCAAAATCTTAATGGATCAGTTTGTGTTGGATCAACTATAAATACCATACTTCTAAAAATAGTGTGATCTCTAAATCCTTTTTGTTCAGCAAAGTCATCTATTTCTTTATAACCTGATACTCGTACTGCGTGTGCTATTCTTCCTGTTTCATGTCGCTTTATCATTTGATATGCAGAGTTATGTCTATGTCCTGCTACATAAACATCATCATCTCCAAACCTTGCTGCCTTACTCATAGCATGTGCTTCATTCCATTGTGAGTGTCCTGTATAATCATGTCTGCAATTTACTTTNAAGTTTATATTATTTGGCATTTGTATTTTTAATCTAACACCATGATTCTTATAAACACCTGCTTCTTGTCTAAACATAAACTGATTTACATCTCCACCATCTGTATTCCATATGTCATGATTACCACCAATGATAGCTAACCAATGAACACCACATCCTTTAAAAAACCATTCTATTAATTTGATTGCTTGTTTTCTTGTAGTTTCTTGATCTGCATATTTTTTCATTAATCTACCTACCCAGTTATTTGTAATATCTCCTACACAAATACCCATCATGTTTGCATCTCTCATCATTTTTAAATCATGAAGTAATGCTTCCCAATTACATCCCATATCATCTATGTGAGGATCGCCCACAAAAGCTATTCCAAATGGCCCATCTGCTTTACATTGAACAGGAATAATAGAACTTGCATCATGATGTATTTTTTTTCTACGCCATGTATCTAATGCTCTTTGGATTAATTCTTCTGCACTTGGTTCATCATCAGGTAATGAATCAATATGAAATGGAGGAGGGTGTGCTACTTCTTCTTCAGGTTTTTCTTCTTTGTGATATAAATAATATAATCTTTGATATGATTGCCCATATTCTTCAGCCGCTTTACCATAACCAAACTTTTCTATGTATGCTCTTATCTCTGGAGTAAGAACAAAATTAGGATCATATTTTACTTTGCGTGGCATTATACATACTCATTATTGAATCTCCTCTGGTTGTTCTTGCTCCATTCCCCCCTGTTGCTGCCCCATCATTTGTTGCATTTGTTGTGCAGCTTGTTGCATTTCTTCTGATGATCTAATTAATTCTTCAGGTATTCCTAATTTTTTAGCAACAAACTTTGCTACTTCATCTTGTTTAACTAAAACATTTAATAATTGTGGCCCAACTCTTTGCTGCACCATTCCTAAAAATCTATCTATTGTAGCAACATCTTGTTGTTGTTGTGCTTGTGCTAAAGGAGAAGATGATCTTATTTTTATTTCTCTACCATTAACTACTGGTATTTTTATTCTACCTTGTTTTTTAAGAATATATATTACTCTTTGTAAAACAGGATTAACTAACTCTGCTTGTAATCTACCAAATGCTGCACCTATCTGTCTTGATAAGTCTGCCATTCTTTCTGCAACTTCTGTAGCAGTCATAGGAGTTTTCTCATTTGGTGTACCTAACATATCATTGTATAATGCTTTCTTAATGTTAGTTCTCATTTCTCTTAATACTAAATCAGATACATTGAAATTACCTGCTGGAGATATTGGAGTAAGTCCTTGTGAACCTGCAGCTTTAGGAATAATAGTCCCTGGAATTAGTGATATATTATCTACATTAACAACACCATCATCTTCAACTTGATACATTCCTGATATTGCCATTTGTGCATTTTCTAAAATTAATTCTATAACTAGATTAGAAGTTTTGATTGCTGGTAAAGCTAATTGAAGTGGGCCTCTACCATATACTTCTCCTGCACATTTACTCCATCTGTAAATTATATATGGATTAGAACCTAAACCTTTAAATGTAGTTTCTACAATTTTGTGTTCATACATTTCTGATATTGCACAGAATTTATATTCTTCTTCTTTTGTATTTGAGTAATCTCTATAAACTATTTCTACAACATCACATTCTTTATCAGGCATTTTTTCCATATCCATTTGCATCTTTTCACTTAATGTACCTGCTGGATATGCAATAAGAATATCTTTAAATTTTATTTTTCTATTTCTAAATATGTAATCAATTTTGTCATCATGACCTGCATCTAAATATATTTGTGGTAAAGGGATTGCTCTAAATCTAACTGGTTGTACTGCATCTCCCTCCTCTACTAAAAGNACACCTGTACCTACTGCACAATCTAAAAATGTTTCATGTACTTCTTGTGAAAAGTTTGAGTTTTGTAATATTTCAAAAACATATTCTGTTACTTCATCTAATAACAGATTAACTTGTTTCTCATCTTCTTTTGGAATTTCAGAACCTGCAACAAAGTCTGCCCATCTTGCATAGTTAGGAACAATACCTGCTTGTAATCTTGATGCAAACTCTTGTACTCCCACCACAGCAGTTTCATCAAATATACGATCAGTTCTTCTTCTACCAATTGATTCAGTATAGAAAGATTCTCTTTGAGGTAATGCAAATTCATAACACTCCTCAAATGTAGAAGTCCATAAATCTTTTATGGCTTTGGCATGATTATATCTACCAATTAATCTTCTTACACCATTTGTATTAGTAACAACTGGTACTTCTGGTTTTACATCTACTACCATTGATTATGCTCCTAAAGTCGGTTTGCTCATCAAAGTAGCAGCTATTTCAAAACCTTGTCCACCTCTACGACCTTGTAGAAGTGATCTTCTCCCAACTCTACCTGAATATGCTGCAACTCTTTCTTCAAATGCTTTTTGCTTATTAGCTGCTCTTTCGGCATCTTGTTGCTTACGCATTCTCAATCTTTGTTGTCTAACACTTTCTTCCTCTACTGGAGGTGGTGGTGGAGGAGGAGCTTTTGGTCTAAATGGCCCTGCACACATAGTTATCTTCTCCTTTCATATACACTTTTTGGTTTAACATCAAAAACATTAAAATTCCTTTTCGCAACTATAGGTTTATTCGTTTTCTTTCCAATAGTCAATGATCTTCCCTCTCCTGCTCCAAGAAGTAAATATTGCAAAGCATCATGAACATGAGAAAATCTGTTCTTATTTGGCTTTTCATCATATCTTTCTCCTGATACTTGGAGTCGTCTATAGTGATATCCACCACTAAATCCTCTAACTAAATTAGTACATTTAGGATCAATTAGTATTCCTGTTTCGCCATCTACCATTCTAGTTAGTGTAGCATTTACAGATTCTAGTCTTAATGCAACATCATTTGATGGTGCTGGTCTTGCATGTATTCCTTTACCTCGTAGTATTTGAAATGGTGTAGATTCATCAGTTTGTACTCTATGATCTCCTGCAGGATCGCCAAATATATAAAATTGTCTTGGAAGATAAGATGACATTATCTGTTTCATAAGTTCAGAAAATTTTACTATACCCATATCTTCTGCAACTAATTCATCTATAACTACCCATCTTTGTCTAATCCTTTGTGCAAANACACAAGCTGGTGTTAATCCAAAGTCTATACCTACAAATATAGGAATACCCTCTGCTATTGCTAAATCTCCTTTTGCTACATGAATATCACTTCTAAATGATTCATATACAGGTTTGCCATCTTCTATCTGTCCTAATTTATTTAATACATAAACATCAATCCAAGATTTAGTTTTACCTCGTATAATATTTTTATAATAGTTTGGTGTAAGGTTATTTATATTCTCTGCTTCTTTGTTNTCTTCATAACCATCAATTTCTTTTTCTTTGTTTCTTAATTCTTTCATAGCAGGTGGTTGATTAAAAAATCTCCAGTTATCAGGTTTGATTAACATCTTGGCTTCTTGTTTAGTTATGTAATCAGGTATAACAGCTTCTCCTGACATAATACTCCACCAATGATCTGTATCTGGTGGGTTAGTATCACATATAACACCATACCAACTTGGGCCACCATCTCTCATAGATGGATATCTACCTACCCTCATTGAACATGCATCTACAATACTTTTAGGAATCTCTCTTGCTTCATTAATCCATACACCAGTAAGTTCTAATGATAATAATTTTTTTACATCTTCAGGTCTATCAAGTGCTAAAAAAATAACTTCTAGTTCTATATCGCCTTTTTGTATTTTATGAGTATATGGAACACTCCATGCAAAATTTCCCCATTCTGTTTCAGGAAACCAATCAAGCCATGTTTTAATTGTTGTTGTTCTTAATTGTGGGTTTGTATTTCTTATGACTGCCCATCTACTTCTACGAATACCATCTTCTGCTGGTTTTTGTTCCAATGCTCGTCTAATAATTTCTATGCAACAAGCAACTGATTTGCCTGAACCAACTGGCCCACGCAATCCTCTAAAGAAGTTATTATCTTTTAAAAAATTTTTAAGACTTGTTCCTGATGGTTTATAATTTAGTGATCCCATAATCTACAGCTAGTTTGATTAGTTTCTCTCTTGTTTCAGGAGTAATAGTTTCTATTATCTTATCAGCTTCTCTATCTGTACATTGTTCTTTAGGATAATGTTTCATATGTTGCGTCTTAACTACTGCTCTTAATTGTACTAAATCTTTTATCGGTATTTGTGTAAGTAATGTCAAGTTCTATACCTTTTAGTTTTTTTAGCTATAGATTTTGGTTGCTTACTAAATTGTTTTCCTGCTGCTTTATCTCGTCTTTTCTTTGCAGTAGTACGAGCATATTCTCTTGCAGATAATGACTTAATAGCTTTTTCAGGTAGATATCTTTCTCCTGTCTTTGATGATTTTTTTCCTGACTTTGTACGCCATTTTTGTTTTGACCATTTAGCTAAAGAAGTTTTTGACTTGCCACCACCTCTATAACCACCACCAGCTTTCTTATAAGCCTTTACTGCAGCTTGGGCTTTTCTTCCTGACCATTGTCCAGCCCTCGTACCATGTGATGCTTGTGCTTTTATTCTAGCAACAATTCGTTTCCAAAGTTTAGGTTTAGATTTAGTGGCAGTCTTACTCATCTGATAATACTATTTTGTTTATTACCTAAATGCGCTTTCGCCATTGATGTAGCAGCATCTTTAGAATGACCTTTTGACATTTTGTACTCAATGTAATCAGCCATCTTTTGCTTTTCTTTACGAGTCTTTTCATCTTCTTCATTCTTCAGAATTGCTGCTGCTGTCTTTAGTGCTTTCTGCATCAGCTTGTTTATCGGCGTTTCTGACTTGCTTTGCTTCTTCATAATGCTCCTTGCTATTGTTATGTCCATCAGGACTATCTGTTTTAGGTACGAACTTTCCCATGTCTATCTCCTCATATGTTGCTCTTGAACCCTCTGGTAAAGAAAAATTTTTACATTCTTCATACGATAATATCTTTTGATCTATAAGAATACAATCGCCCATCTGCCATATTTTTACCAAATATTTAGGCAGTTTTCTTTTTCTTTTTTTTCATAGCAGCAGCTACAATCTTTTTCTTCAATGATGCAGGTAGATTCTTTTGCTTACCTTTTAACATTGTTTTAGTTTTGACTTGTCCATAAGACTTTGCTCCTTTAGGCATAGTTATCCTTTCTTTTTTTGTTTTTTCTTTTTAAGACGCATTGATATGTTTCTAGCTTTCTTTCTAGCGTCTGCCTTTGAGGATGCTCCCCATGCTCTCAAACTTAAAAGAAGTCTAGTTGGCTTCCCATTCTTGTACTCTGGGCCACGCATGTTTCCCATTCTAGCAAGAAAAGATGCTCGTCTAGGATTGTCGCCACTCTTAACAGGTGCTTTAAGTGTGCCACCTTTATAAGATGCACGACCTTTAGCATTGAGTCCACCTTTCGGATTCTTCCCTGCCTTTCTCATCCATGCTGGTGTTTTGTAAGCCATGTTATTTATCTAGCACAAATTGAACGAACCTTAAAGAACATTATTGTGTGGGGAACACCACTAGCTGTAGCGTGTCGTAGTTTTTTGGGGGTGGGGTAACACTCACGACACTACAACCTGTGATTTCTAGGATAAGTCTATATTTATCTTGAAATCACCACCGACAAGGTGTTGGTGTTTGTCAGGGGCTTTGAAACCACTGCGATCAAGTATGTCCTTTGCTGCTTCTAGCTGGACATACTCTGATTTAGCCCCCTGACAAAGTTGTAGTAGTCGTGAGGATGCTTTGGCAGAGTGAATCCCAAGAGAACGCTGTATCTCTTGTGCCATGTACTGCTGCACTTCAGGTTTTCGTAGCATCTTACTGGCACTTACTCTAGCTGAATTACCCTTGTAACCAGCGAGTTTTGATGCTTCTGTAATAGAACATCCACGAGATACAAGCGTATCTACAAGTAACTTGGCTTTGCCAGTTATTTGCTTGGGATTCCTACTTTGACTCAAAGCATTCAAAGGTGCTGAAACTACCTTACTCATGAAACTCCTATCTGTTAATACCTTACAGGGAGTATAGAGGAGAGTCAGGTTTGTGTCAAGCCACCAGCACAGACACAACATATGGTAGTTACCGGATGTCGTGCATCTGTATCTACCTTTTTACAATTACTCCCTTTGTTTAAGTTTAACTACGCCCAACATAAACCCAAAGGAGCTTCTTAAACAATAACTAATTTCCCCTCTGCTGCGCAGATTCCTCGCGAACGCTTCGCTCCAAATTAGTTATACGAGAGGCGCACAAGGACACCTCTCTTGTTTAAGACTCCTCCATGGGTTTGATTCATGTTGGCGTGTTAAACATAATAAACAAAGGAGTAAATATATGAAAAAAGGTAACACAATAACAGATGCACTAGACATCATGGTAGAACCATATGAGGACATGTCTGTGCCTAATACAAACCTTGACTCTTATACACCTGCAAAAGCAGTGGTAGGGAGTTTCATAAAAGGTAGAGAAGCAGCTTTGAGATCGGCTTTGAAAGCAAGATCAGGCCCAGCTTCTCAAATCAGATACCTTGTATCAGATGAAGTTTGGACTGGAGATGAAATCCAAGATACTAAACTTCAACAACTACAAGCATTTGTTGAGAAGATTGATCAGCAAATGGTTTTGATTGAAGAACATAAGCAAGAAGCTATGCAATACTTCTTTCAGAAGTTTGGTGTAGCTTATACGCCTTATGTTCCAAAACCGATCAATGTTGCTAATGCTAAAAAGCAAACTGCAGCATACAAAGATGCTTTGAAACTAGTAGCTAACGCCTAGTTTAATTCAAAGATTATATCCTGCTTGGGATTCACTCCCAAGTAGGATTATTAGTTTGACTCTTATAGAACAAACTGATAACTTACACTTTAAAAGGGAAAGGAATCGTTATGATTTTATACAAAGGAAAAGCTAAAGATTACAACCTGAAGAAATTTCTAGCAAAAAGATATGGTGTAATCGTTAGCAAGAAAATGACAATTAAGGAGTTGGAACAATGTCTGAAGAAGAAATCAATTACTTAATTACTGCACAAAAGCAATTGGATGCAGCATTCTTAAACAAAATCAATACAGAAAAGTCTGCTGCTCAATTGCGTAAATGTCTTGCAATCATGACAGAAAACAAAACCATTGATAGCAAGATTAGAGATGCAATCATTAGAAGAATCAAACAGGTGGAGCATGGGTAAAGTGAAGTCATCATTAGCTTGGCCTGAATGGGAACAACATAAACAACAACAAGAAAGGGATAAGATGAATGCAATAGATGGTTTGAATGCACAAAAAATTCACTGGGAAAATGTAAGGGCATCAATATTCTTGCTGCTTAAACATTATAAAAATACAATGATGTACTCCCAAGATGAATATCAATATTGGAAAGATGCTTGGTTAAAAGCAAATAATAATATTGATTCAATCAACAAACAAATGGAGGTGTTATAATGCAAGGCAGAGCAAAAGAAGTAGTCAATGCATTAACAGAAAAGGTTATTGATCTCATGAAGAAACATGGTTCTCAATGGACAAAACCTTTTGCAAATCAAAACTTCATATCTGTAAATGGTCATGAGTATTCAGGTATGAATTTTATTTGGCTATCATTTCAGCAGCATAAAAGAAAAGTTTATGGAACTTATCGTCAATGGCTGCAGCATGGATGCCAAGTAAAGAAAGGAAGTAAATCAACAAAACTTTTATTCTATAAAACATACAAGAAAGAAGTTGAAGAAGTTGAAAAGACTTTCAAACTATTGAGGACATTTGATGTTTTCAATATTGAGCAAGTTGATGGGCCAGTAGAAAAGTTTGATGGCTTTGATAAGAAACCAAATCTTGTCAATGACATTCAAGCTGCTGAAACTTTTGTCAGCAATACTGGAGCTGTCATCAAAGATGGTGGTAAAGCATGTTATATTCCAAGTAAAGATTATATCATGATGCCAACCAAAGACACATTTGCTGATACTGAACATAGTACAGCAACAGAAAATTACTATTGTACAATGTTTCACGAGTTGATTCATTGGACAGGTAATGAAAAGAGATGCAACAGACAAATATCAAATACATTTGGCAGCCCCAAATATGCATTTGAAGAACTAGTTGCAGAACTAGGTTCATGTTTTCTTGCATCTCATTTAAACATTACTTCTAATCCAAGAGAAGATCACGCTATGTATCTTAACAATTGGATTCAATGTTTAGAAGAAAATGAATCTGCAATATGGAAAGCATCCTCACTTGCAAAACGAGGATATATGTATTGCAGAGATAAACAACCACAAACAAATGCAATCAAGGAGGTAGCATAATGGGTGACAGAGTAAGCATCCAGTTCGTACAAGAAGTAAAAGGCTGGAACAAAAACGATAAACCACGAACTGATAAATCAGTTGTATTATTTCATCATTGGGGTGGAGAGTGGTTTCCTAAACTAGCAAAGGAATGGATTAAAAATCATAATCTATTACTTGCAAATGATAGGCAAAACAATGCAAGTTGTCCTATATCAAGAATGGATGTAGATAACTTGATGATGCAATTTATAAGATTCCTAGCAGATCAATCAGAGTTTGATTCATCTTGGGGTGTCAATATTGCGTGGGAATCTTTTGATACTAACACTTTGCCTAAAAATAAAAACTATTTTACTTCATCTGTTTATCTTGGAAAAGATGAAAATGATGGGGATAATACTGATAATGGGCATCATGAAATAGAAGTGCCTGAAGCAATCATACATGAAAACAAAAGAAAAAAGGAGGCATCATGATTGATAACAAACAATTCTATGTGAACATTGGTAAATGGATCAGGTTCATGAGAGAATCAAGAAAGGTGCGAGTTACACAAACTAAACTTGCAAACTATCTTGGGATTACATTTCAGCAAATACAAAAGTATGAGCATGGAGTGAACAACATAAGTGCATACAATCTATTTAAAGTATGTAAATTNTTTGGTGTAGATTATGCAAAGCAAATACAATACTGGATGAATAGTGATCTTACTACTGCAGTAGGAACAGGTGTAGTTTCAGTAAAAGAAATAAGTGAGCATCCTACAATGAGAATGGATGCTGCTTATTGGATTGCGAGGAAGAATGCAGAAAAAGAAAAATAAACCACAACCTAAAAAGTTTGTTCACAAAACTTGGAAAGAACATAAAGCATGGATCTCTGAATTTGCAGATGCAAAGATAGTATATCCATCAGAAACTAAAAGGAGTAAAAAGAAATGATGTACTCACAACATGACAGAAGATATAGACCTGATCTTGTTGGAGAATGGCAAACATTTCATGAAAAAAATCCTGAAGTTTATGAAATGTTTAAGCGATTTACTTTCCAAGCAATAAATCGTGGGCATAAAAATTTATCAGCAGAAATGATTATCAATCGTATTCGTTGGGAAACTGATGTCATGACTACTGATAAAGATTATAAAATAAACAATGACTACAAACCATTCTATTCAAGATTGTTTATGGCAGAACATAAGCAATATGAAAACTTTTTTAGAAAGCGTGGTAGTCATGCAGATAATATTGATTGGAGTAGCTATGTTGTACAAGAAAGTCATTCAGCAGCTAAAGTATCGTAGGATAGCTTTACGAATAAAGACTGATGAACTAGCGTATAAGATAGGTGTTGCAGACTCTCTCATACATTCATGGGAGAGTCGCAAAAAAATTCCAAATGCAGAAAACTTTTTCAATTGGTGTAATGCATTGGAATGCCAAGTCGTAGTCCATCAATACAAGTTACCTGTAGATACATGGGAACTATCAGAAGAAAACTTAGAACATATCATTACAAACTATGGAAGTGAGGTAGATATAGAATATGAAAAAGAACAATTCATTGATTATTACAAAGCGAATGGAACAATTGCAGCAGACTGGGATGCTCATTTTAGAAACTGGATCAGAAGATCAATCAAGTTTGCAAACAATAGAGGACAAGCTAAAGCATTCAACAATCCATATGATTCCAAGTCTATTCAAGAAAGACGCAGACGAATCTATGATGTTGCAAGTATGGGAGATAAGACAGATAATAAAATCCTCTCAATACCCAAAACAAAAAATAAATATTGATCCAATAATAATCAAGATCAAGAAGATGGCAGCAGCTTTGCGCCATGCAAACAAAAAAGAAATTGCAGTTTGTATTGAAACAATCGCAAGTACATTTTCAATACAAGTGCCAAACGAATTAGGATTGCAGCAATACTTCTCTATACTCGGAAGTTATCCTGCTGCTTTCTTAAAAGATTGTATGAATGATATTATTCGTACATTCAAATATCCAAGACTTCCCCTACCAGTAGAGTTTGTAGATAGGATGGAAACTAACTATGAATATCATAAGGGCTGGTTGCAGCGTATTACAAAGGATATTTATACGCTTGAAGTAATGGAACAAAACGAGTATAACAAAAGAACAAAGGAGAAATAAACTATGAAAGATCGTAGAAAGAGCCTTGGTGGTAGTGATGCTAATAGAATCATGAGAGGAGATTGGCATTCACTATGGCTAGAAAAAACTGGTAGGAAAGAACCTGAAGATTTGTCAGAGAACTTACCAGTACAAATTGGTTTAGCTACTGAAGATGTCAATAATAAATTCTTCACACTAGCTACTGGTTTGCATCCTGTTAATGATGAAAATGCTAGTCTTAAAAATCTTCATCAATTTATGACAGCAACATATGATGGGGTAATCATGGAAGAAGATGTGCCTATTGAATATAAGCATACTAATTCCAACAACACTTTAGATAATTGTATCTCTACATACATGCCACAACTACAACATTACACAATGGTTAGTGGATGTAAGTATATATATTTATCTATTATCTTTGGTAACAATAGACATGAATGGTGCAAAGTAGATGCTGATAAAGATTACATGAATAAACTTTATGGTATTGAACATAGTTTTTGGCAGCATGTTGAAAAAGATAAAGAACCTGAAGATTTAGATACTTCAGAGTTACCGAAGTTAGCTGGTAAAATTAAAATCAATGACATGAGATCAATTGATTTTGATGAAACTGGCAACAATGAATTTTTATCTAATGCAAGTAAATGGATTGAAACCAAAATTGTAGCAGATGAAAATAAAGCCCTTGGAGTAATACTCAAAGGCAGCGTACCTGATGATTGCAGAAAAGCAACAGGAGGTGGCGTGATAATTACTAGAAACAAAGCTGGTAATTTAATTCTCAAACAAAACCAAAGGAGGATGTAATGGGAAAACCACTAGACGATAGAGTTAAAAAAATACTCAAAGAACTTGGACTTGATCCTAAACAATGCTTATGGGATTGTCATGGTACTTGGGTTATGTATCACAGATACATTGAACAAGCTGGAGCTAAAAATAAGATTGAATATGATCTTACAGAGATAGAAACAAACTCTGCTGCAGGTGTTGTGTGTATCAAATGTACTGCATCAATTGGAATAAATGGAGGAAAAGCAAAATGTATTACTTATGGAGAAGCATCTCCAAAGAATACAAAAAACTCTTATCCATATGCTATGGCAGAAAAAAGAGCAATTGATAGAGCAATACTTAAATTATTAGGATTGCATGGATTCATTTATTCAGAAGATGAGATGGATTTATCACAAACAAACAAACAAAAAATTGGGCCATCAGATGATGAAGCACTTGGTACTTTTGAGGAACAGATAAAGAATGCTGCTAACCTAAAAGTATTAAGAGGATATGGAACAATGTACAAAGTCGCTATGGCTAAAGCAAAGAAGTCAAGCCCTGCTATCTATCAGCATGTAAAAACTTTGTACGAAGATAAAATAAATGAACTTCAGAATGGAAAGGAGAACAATGCACAATCAGATAACCCTAATAGGTAATCTTGGTCGTGATCCTGAAGTGAAGCAAACTTCAAAGGGGGGCAAATATGCCCTCCTTTCTGTTGCAACACATAGGAAGATCAAGGGAGAAAAACAAACTGACTGGCATAGAGTAGTTTGTTGGGATGAAAAACTTGCTGATGTACTAGAAAAATATACGAAAGCAGGAAGCAAACTAATGCTGCAAGGAAGATTAACTTATCGTACTTGGGATAAAGAGGGGCAGACTATCAAAACTGCAGAGATTCATTTGGATCGGTTTGAAAGTCGGATGGAACTTCTTGATGCCAAAGGCGAGTCAAAATCCTCTCACTCTGAAGTGGAGGAGTTTGACGAGTTTAATCAAGATAAAGAGGATATTCCATTCTAATGACTAAAAGACAATTAGAAATATATAACTTCATAAAAAACTTCATTAAGGTAAATGGCGTTAGCCCTAGCTATAATGAAATAGTAAGTGGGTGTGGGATTAAAAGTAAATCCCATGCCTACACAATTGTAGATGCACTAATACAAAAAGATTACTTAAAAAAAATAGGTAATACTTCGTCAGCAAGACGAATAATAATTCATAGAGATTATCAGAAAGGAGGTCGTAAAGTATGGAAAGGATCACAAGTCTAGCATATACTATGGCAGATCATACTTTGAAACCTATCTTCCCTTTTGTAAGTGGTAATCATTACGATTACTTACGAACAAAGATAGCGTTTTATGTACAGAAGTCATGGAATAATGACATTGTTCTCCAGCAAAAAGATACTGCGCATTTGATTAAGAACGAATGTTCGGAGTCTATTGATGGGGAGTAAAAGTAAAAGTAAAGGTTACAGAACAGAATATAATCTAGTTAAAAGATTTCAAGCTGCTGGTTTAGATGCCAAGCGACAGGTATTAAGTGGTGCTTTGCCTGATCATCCCCACGATATAAAAATAAACAATCCTGATTTTATAGTAGAAGTTAAAGCAAGAAAAAATGGTGCTGGATTCAAAACATTAAAAAGATGGATGGGTGCAGCAGATGCTCTTATTATGCATGAAGATTTTGAAGAAAGTATAGTAGCGATATCATTACCAAAATTTATAGATTTACTTTTGAATAATTCTAATTATCAAAAACCTTACGAATTACAAAGAAAGGAAAAACAAAAAGAGTATGAGCAAAGCAAGAGGACTTGGGCTGCTGGTAAGAGAAAAGAAATTTATCAGAAGAAAAGGGAGGCACTCAAAAAGGCCAAACAAAAGCTACAGCAGAAAAAGATATAGAGGACAGGGGCGTTAAGTATTAGTAACTTTAACTGCTTTACATTCAAACTTAATAACCATTTTGTTTTGGTTTATATATTGTTTATCCCATTGTTCTAATTCATTTAGATTTTGAAAAGTCTGCTGCGCTACACCATATCCTGCATTAACACAATCATAGTGTGTATTGAATTGCCATCCTGATATTGTACTTGATGGGCATTGATTATTAATCATGCTGCACATATACAATACTAGGATGTACTTCATAAGAACAAACCTAGAATTAGGGCTAGAACGACCAAAGAAAGCCATACAGAGGGTTTTAGGTTTTTCCAGCATAACATACACTTGATGGTATGATTATGCATCCAGCCCCCTTTAAATGCGTTCTTTAGGTGTCTTTTTAGCTCATCTATCATCTTTTATCCTTTCTAAAATTTGTGGCTACTTTTTCAGCACTTCTACCTACAGTATATCCACCAATACCTACAAGTATTATATTAAGTAAAGAGTTTTGTACAGACTCTGGTATATTTGGAGCAGTAAATCCAAACCAATGAGCAACCATCAAACCTGCAAATGTAAGCATCATTACAGGCCTCCAGTTTCTTTGTAAGAATCCACCTTTGGCTTCTGTTTCTATAATTTTAGCAGCGCCCTCTAATTCTTTGAGTTCTCCTGCTAAAAGTTTTTCTTGTATTTTAGCTTTAATTTTTTCGCCCTCTGCTTTGTTATCTATAACTTTATCTACAGTTTTAAATAAACTTCCAACAATCGGACTTATCATATTAAGCATAGTATCTCCTATTCAATATCATTATAGAATAAATGTTCTCCAATTTCAGCACAAGGAGTTTTTCCCTCTGCCCATTTTGGAGAGATTGCTTTTGTATGGTAGTGAGTAGCACCATTAGTATTGTCATCTATTTTATTTTTTGTAAAATAATACGACAGCGTTAGCGCCTTACAAAATGCATCATCAGTATAATCAAGTTCAAGAATTTTTTGTTTATTAGGATCATTGTCATTCCAGCAGCTAAACTGCCATTCCTTTAAACAAACACCTTTTATATGATCTCCATACCAAGACTTTGCTGCTACTCTATTCATGATAACATTACCTACTGCTATCATACCTTGCTCTCCCTCACTTCTTGCTTCTCCCCATAATGTTCCTGCCATTACCGAGATGTCATCAAATGTTTCCATATCCATTTCTTACTCCTTTATTAGTTTGTTAATGTGTAACTTACCTGTAGAATCTATATCTAATTCAGCTTTTACTTGCTTACATATCCATTTGATTCTATCAGGATTCGTATTTCTTTCTGCCTCACGCTTCAACTTCAAGCATTTTGATAATCCATCAGTTATCATAAACTCCATAGGATTTTCTAAATCTGCTGGTGTGAACATAAGTAATGCAAAAACAACTGCTATCTTCATTGATGTCCTCCATTTGCTCTGATTTTATCTTTTAATATTTCAATTGTACTTTGCATTTTTTCTATGTCTTTCATAGCCCTATTTAGATTAACAGCAGTATGTCTGTTTTCTTCTATTTCTTGTTGGACTCTTTCTACTTCTCCAGCTAAATGTTCTAGCAGCATATATTGTTCCTGATCAGTCGGTAATTGTGTACTTTTTTTAAGTAAATCTGACTCAAATAATTCTCTTGAAGTTTCTAAACTTGTTAATCTACCAGTAATCTCGCTGTACATAAATACAACACTAGCAACTATCACTATTAAGCCAATAAGATTGGCAATCGGCATACTTAATTTTGTTTTGTCTGATAATTGTACCTGATCTTTCATTAATGTATTGTTGGGTTTTCTTGTTTCCATTCAAAATTAGTTATATCATTCATAAAATCTTGTGCATGTTGTGTACTTTTAAAACCAATAGCATGAATAACTATTTCATAAGTACCATCAGGTTTTTCTTTTATTTCAAATGAATATGGTATTGAGTAATCTATCATTTAACACCTACCCATAACTTCATTAATGTAAATGCTGCACCTAATATAGCACCTAACCAAAATACTACTTTGATACCACCTCTACCCATAGCTACTTGTTCTTTAAGTTTAGTAATATCTTTTGTATTTTGATCTATGTCTTTATGAATATGATCTAACTTTTCGTTAATATGTTTTAGAGTTATGCTGTGAACAGTAGATTTTTTAGTAACTCTAGCCATATCATA
>FUFK010056924.1_pt1 | contig 47570 bp, 41 predicted proteins | sample 1021851 | NCBI WGS metagenome assembly FUFK01 (sample SAMEA51879418, study PRJEB19060) | metagenome
GTCCGCCACGGGCGCCCGTGCCACCGGGTCCGGCGCGGTGTCCGCCGGGCTCGGGGGCGGTTCCGCCACCCGCGGCGCCGGCGCCTCTCCACCGAGCCAGTACAGAGTCCCAGTCAACACCGCCAGCGCCACGGCCGCGCCAAGGATCCAGGGGCCCGCCGATGCCTTGTTGTCGAACATGGTTGCTCCTTAGTCGGTGTCCGTTATTCCATGACCGCGCGGATTTGCCCCACCGTGACGCCGGTCCAGCTTTTCACCGCGCGGCGCAGGCTGGAGGCGCAGGAAAACCCGGCCAGGGCCGCCACTTCCTCCACCGCCAGGCGCGAATTGCGCAGCTGATAGCTGGTGATTTCCATGCGCACGGCGTGCAACAGGTGGCGAAACGACGACCGTTCCCGGGCCAGACGACGGCTCAGGCTACGGGGCGTGAGATGCAACTGCCTGGCCACGGTTTCCAGGTTCAGGTCGGGCCGGAAGTGCGCGCGCATGTGCGAGCGCACCCGCTCGGTGAACGGCAAGCGCTCCGGCACCCGGCACAGCTCCCGCTCGCAGTCGTCGATGATCCGGTCGAAGGTGCGCTTGCGCAGGGGCCGGAAGCGCCGGAACACAAAATCCCGATGCGCGGATATGGAGAACTCATCGCAATCGAACGTGAGGCTTTCGCACGGCAGACTGCGGTAAGCGGTGGGCTCAGCGGGACGCGGCCGGTCCAGACGGACATGCACGGACGGATCGTCGACCTCTTTGTTGCCGCACAGGTCCCAAAGCCGCAGGGTCACCGCCAGGCGCCAGTCACGGATAAAATCGCGCAGCACGGTTTGCTGCTCACTGCCGGTGGCGTAATCGATCGGCTCAACCACACGGTTGTCGGCGTCCAGGTACGCATTGGGCCGCGCCGTGTGGGTGGCGTAATGCGGCTGCGACATGACCAGGTAGCGGCGGAACGCCTCACCGGCCAGCTTGAGGCTNGGACTGCAGTGCACCACGAAGCCCACCGGGCCCCAGTACGACCAGTCGAACCGCATGCCCACCGCCACGCCCANCGCNGGNCGNGAGCANGCCTCGATGCCGTTNTNGAGAAGACGCTGGAATTGNTCGAAGCCGATATTGATTTCCNGCATTTCAAACATGGCCGGTGAAATGCCGGTGTCGCGNAGCAGCCGGTCCTGGCTGGCGCCGAGGCTGCANAACGCTTCGATAAAACCNAGTGGGTGNCGATGAAGCGGTANNGAACCGCCTANCAGTTNCGCNTTCATTGTTCGCTCCCAAACCTTGTTATTCTTTTGGCAGCGGCTTTCACGACTGCGCGGAATAGCTGATTCCGCCATGGGTCTGCCGTCAGGATGGGACCGGTCGATCAGAGCGGGCCCCATGCGCTTGCACACGGAGCCCGCCTTCCCTCACAGGCCCTTACGCTCCATGTCCCATCCACTTATATCACAAGCGGAACAGGCACCCGTGAACAGGCTCGCAGCATCGGAATTCCCTTCCAGCTGATACAACCACCAGGCGGTGGTGATGCCCTTGTAGTCGCCGAAATCACCGGTGGGCTCGAAATGGCTGGCGCCGTTCAGCGTGGCCCAGAACACCGGCACGTCCACGCGCCGGTACACCGGAGCCTGGTTCAGAGTGGGACCGGCCAGGGTGTCGGCGGAACCGGACAGCAGCAACATCGGCGCCTGCTGCTGATACTGAGACAGCGTTTCATGGCCGAGGCCGAGAATGTACGGCTGCATCGGCGCGGTAGCGGTGATGCGGTCATCGCGGGCCGCCATGATGGTGCCGCCGCCGCCCTGGGAGTGCCCGGACGCGCCGATATTGGCGAAATCCAGATCGTCGGCGTAGCTACGGCCTTCCAGATAATCGATACAGTCGAGCATGTCCTCGCCGGAACCGGCGTTGCTGGTGTTGGCGGCCGCCACCACGAACCCCCAGGACGCCCAGTGTTCCAGACCNCCGCCGTAGACCGTCGGAGACGCGCCGGTGCCGTTGCCCCAGACGATCACCGGATGATCGCCGTCGAGGCTGATCGGCCGGTACACAGTGCAGCTGAAGCCGGTGTCCCGGGTGGTGGAGTAAGGGCCCTCTTCCTCGAACGGCGCGAGCGGGTTGTCGTCATCGCCGGCCAGGGCGGCGGGAGCCATGAGAACGCCGGCCAGTAAGGCGGCGGTGGTGGTCAGCCAGCGCGTATTGAGCGCCATGTGCGAGTTAGTTGTTTTCATTGCTGTGATCCTTTTTTTATCGGAATTAACGGTTCTCTTAACGGTTCTCTCCCTTGGCAACCGCGGAGACTCCGCGGCAACGACTTTGATTCTAGGAGGGCCGTTCCAAAGGCAGCTATCACAGCAATGGCCCGATTCACGGCGCGGAGGTAACTCACGTAGCCGGGCCTGACGGCGGTCACATAAAAACGGAGAAACAGCGCACAAAGCACACGCCGGGATTCGGAGGGGACAGGCTCAGCGGCCCGGCTTCGCCGTGAGACGCCAGAGCCGTTGACCACTGGCGGCGTACTTCTCCTCGAAGTCGGTTAACGCTCCCTGGTCCAGCGACAAGGGGGCGATATCCGAGGACGAGCCGGCCAGCGCCAGGGCGGCCCGGGCCTCCTGCAGATACAGGGGCCAGTTGCTGCGCATCTCCAGCGTGCCGCCCAGTTCGAGCAGCGCCGGGAACACCGGGTGCCCGTGCCAGCGGCGCTTCATATGCGCGCTCTTCGGCCAGGGGTTCGGGTAAAGAATATAATGGCGCCACGGCCGCCAGCCGGCCTGTGCCGCCAGCCGCCAGAAACCGGTGCAATCGGTCTGCAGCAACAGCAGGTTGTCCGGTAACGGGGCAAAACGGCGGGCGGCGCGCTGCAGGCGGTGTTGCGACTGATCCAATCCCAACACCAGCGCCTCCGGGTAGGCGCGCGCCAGGGCCACCGACGAACGCCCGGTGCCGCATCCGGAATCGAGGATCAACCGGTCCCCGGCCGTGCCGACCCAGTCGACGGCGCGGGCGAAGGCATCACGGTCATGGTCCGCCACCGGCGCCCGCCAGGGGTGCGCCAGATGGCGACGCACCGTCGCTTCCAGAGCGGGGTGCACCCCTTCCTGGTTGGTGGTCACCGCCCGGCTGTTAGCAAACATGCTGTGTCTCGAGAAGGGGCATTATTTAGGACAACTTAATTCACATTTCTGGCCCGCGGCCCACCCCGCGGCGCCGATTTTGGCTACAATTCCGCGCATTACGGAGTTTGCCATTATGCGTTTTTTGTTGGTTTTTTTCTGCCTTTTCCTGATCACCGCCTGCCAGGACAATCCGGCCCCCGACAGCGACTACGAAGACGATTTCCTGCTCGTCGCCCATCAGACCATGACGCCTCTGGACGACGACTACAGCCAGGACATGAACCTCAAGGCCCTGGTCCGCAACCGCATCGCGGACGGGCCCGATGACGGCCGCTGGATCCGCACCACCCTGCCCTGGCTGCGCCTGGGCAGCGGCGAGCTGGATACCCGCGACCTGGACCGGCTCGGCGAGCGCGCCGAACCGCTGATGAAATTTCTTTCCACCGGCACCCTGAGCCGCATCGAGGACGGTGAAATCACCGACACCCGGATCGCCGACCAGGCGCTCTACGAGACGCTGGTGGAGCGCTTCGGCGACAAGGTGCAGCAACTGCTGGATCAGGCCACCGCCACGGCGGTCCCCCTGCCCCGGGACCCGCGCCCCGGCGACACCTGGCACGCGGACGCCGCGCTGTGGGGCCTGCCCAGCGTCGCCGCCGACTATGAGGTGCTGGACCGGGACGGCGACCGGGTATTGATCGCCCTCACCCTGGACGGCGACGGCGTCACCGGCCAGGCGCGCATGGTCGCCCGCTGGCCCTCCGGCATGCCCGAAGCGCTGCGCCTGCACAGCACCGTGACCCTGCCGGAGCAGAACGCGCGGGTGGAGCAGCGTCTGCTGCTGATCAGCCAAAGCCATTACCCCTACCCGGTGAGGGACTGGGATGTGGATCCGACACAGGCGGAAATGCAGGCGGAGTACACCGAGCGCCGGCTGGCCGATCCGTTCTTCATGGAGGCCGGATCGCTGCAACCGCTGCGCGACGCCGGGCACGTTAATACCTTGCTCGACAGCCTGGAGGACAGCCTCTTCCATCACACCGACGAGCACCGCCTGGTGACCACCGGGGACTGGGCGCTCGCCGCCCCGCTGCAACAGCAAACCAGCTTCCACTTCACCGGCCTCGGCGACGACGCGCCGGCGGGCTTGGCCTTGAACCGCCTGGCGGAATCCGGCGGCTTCTACGGCCTGGCGGAACCGGGCCCGCAGGACCTGGGCCGCGACCTGCTGATTCCCACCCCGAACCACCCGATGCCCGGCGACGAGCCGATCACCGTGAACGGCCAGGCCAGTATCTGGGTGCCGGGAGAAGCCATCACCGTGAAACAGGGCGATGACCTGCCCGAAGGCACCCGGGTGCTGGACTGGGACGAACGGCGCGTGGACCTGCACCTGGAAAACGAGGGGCGGCTGAGCGCCCGCCCGCTGGACGCCGACGGCGAGCCGCTGGACTTCGCGGTGGTGTACCGGGCGCCCAAGCAGGGCGACACCTCCGCCGACACCTTTGTCGAACGCCTGACCCTGGGCGCGCCGCCGGCGGAGGTCAGCCTGCTGACCGAGGCCCCCATCGCGTCGCTCCGGCTGACGCCGCTGCAGCGGGAACAGCGGGCGCTGACCTTCACCGTGCGGCCACTGCCGGACGAGCCGATAGAGGACCCGGCCGGCGTACGGCACGAAGCGTCACCGCTGCCGCCGATCCCGGAGCGGCTCGACGGCCTGCTTGAAGGGATGGAACTGAGCGGCCAGGACCAAAACCGGCTGCGCGTCACCGGCCCGGCGGGCCTGCGCCTGTGCACGCTGACGCCGGAAGACGGCGCCGCCCACCACGGCACGCCCTTGCGCTTCACCTGGGCCGGCGGCGACCGGGACCGGGGCACCCGGCCCGGCTTCGAGCTGCGCACCGAGGACGATCAGATCCGCTATTTCTACGACCGCAGGATCACCGTCGAGGCGCGCTGCCCNACCCGGGTGGAGACCGTCACCCTGACCCCGGACGCCCCCGGCTGCGCCCGCTTCGAGGGNGACAACGGNGTGGTGCTGGGCGACGACTGCGGCGGNATCGCGCANCTGGACTTCGCCGCCGTCGACGACACCNGCCTGGCGCTGCAGCCGCTNGGCGAGGACGAGAACGGCGTGCACCGCTTCTGGGGCCCGGTTAAGGAAGTCCGCTTCCTGCGTGGCCGGGACCCGCAAAGCCGCACNCTGACCGCGGAACTGCCGGAGTTGCCACAATGAAANACCGCTGNTTNCTGGCGCTGGCGCCCCTGCTGCTGATGCTGGCCGNCACCGGCCACGCCGAGCGCCGCTATTTCACCCAGTACGACTCCCCGGCGNAAGCGCCGGAACAGGCGCTCTACTACGTGGANCTGCCGTTACCGGAAAACCCCGACGGCCCCGGTTATCTGTACCGCGCCTATTACCGGGAAAACGACGCGCTCTACGCGGAAGGCGCCCGCGCCGGNGCNGGCNNGGACGCGGACTGGTTCGGCGACTGGCGCTACCTGTATCCCGACGGCGACATCAAACAGCGCGGCCACAGNGACGACCAGGGCCGCCTCGACGGCGANGTTATCTCNTACTTCGAGAACGGCCGGATCGAAAAGCTCCAGCCCTACACCGCCGGCAAACTGGACGGCACCGAAAAGCGCTACGACGAAGACGGCGACCTGCTGCTTGAGCTGCCCTATAAGGACGGCGCCCGCCACGGCATGCGGATCAATTATTACGGCGAAGGCGGCGGCCCGGAAGGCGGCCAGATCNANGAGGAACGNCGNTATAANAANGGCGATTACGACCACTTCTACAATCGCTANGACCGCGACGGCCNGCGCATCGGCCACGCCGGCTATACCGCCCCCGGCGTGTTCATGGCCTGGAGCAAGGACCGCGAAGGGCGCTACAGCCGGCGCGAAGCCAGCTTCCAGCGCGACGCCCAGGGCCGCTACCGCAACGATGCGCCGGTATGGCTGCGGGTGATCGCCGATCACGACGGCGGCGGCCCGCCCGAACGGGCCGTGTTGCACTATCCCCAGGAAAAGAGCGAATGGACCACCGGTTTCAGGAACGGCAAGGTGGTACGCCTGGAACATGACGTGGACGGTATCCCCCAGGGGCACCGAATCGTCAGCCAATACGGTGGCGGCCGCGAAGAAGGCCGCATGGTCGACGGCCTGCGCACCGGCACCTGGCGCGGCTACGACGACCAGGACCGTCTGATCTCGGTGTCGCACTTCAAGAAGGGCCGATTGGACGGCGAGGTCCGCGAGCGCAGCGGCCCGGAAGGGGAACGCTGGACCTATAAGCACTACCGGCAAGACAAACAGCATGGTCCCTGGCGCACTGAAAACGCCGACGGCGAAGTGCTCGAATCCGGCCGCTATCGCGATGGCGTGCCGGTCGGTGAATGGCACACCCTGCGCGACACCGGCGAGCAGGAAACCGCCACCTACGTGGACGGCGAACTGCACGGCGAGTGGCGCCTGCGTTCCGCCTCCGGGGCGCTGATCGCCGAGCGGCACTACGACCATGGCGACGCCACCGGCACCTGGAAGCGCTTCCAGGACGGCGAACTGAGCTACCGCGCCACCTTCAAGAACGGTAAGCGCCAGGGCAAAGTGTTCGAGATCAGCCTCAACGGCAACCACACCTTTGCCCATTTCCAGGCCGGCCGGCTGGACGGCCCTTACCGGGAGACCACGCCGCAGGGCTACCCGCTTCTGCAAGGCCACTACCGGGACGGCCAGCGTCATGGCCGTTTCGTCGAATACAACGCCCAGGGCCGCGTGGAGCGCATTACCCCCTACCGGAACGGCCAGCGCCAGGGCGAGGGCTGGCTGCGGGGCCGCGACGGCGAGCTGGTAAAAGCGCGTTGGGAGGACGGACGCCGGGTGACGCCCTAGAGCGCGCCCTGCCCGACCGGTATTCAGCGACGGCGGCTTATGGCTATGATGCGGGTTCCAGCCGAACAGGGACTTTCGTGATGCCGTTACTGTCACCACCACCGCTACCCGGCGGCTCCCGGGCCCGACGTCTTGCTCTGGCCCTGCTGGTGCTGCTGTCGCTGTCCGGCGCCGCCCGCGCCGACGAGATGTCGATCCATGTGATCCAGCGCGCCGACGCCGAGGCCGTGCTGCCGGTGATCCGCCCGCTGCTGCCCGAAGGCGGCTACGCCAACGCCTACCAGGGCAAGCTGGTGATCCGCACCAACGACCGCAACTTCGACGAGATTCTCGGCGCCCTCGGCGACATGCCCGAGGTGCCGCGCACCGTCACCGTGCAGTTGCGCCGCCAGGGCGACAGCAGCGGCGCCGGCGGCGACATCCGCATCAACGGCCAGAGCGTGCGCGCCGGCGCCAACACCGTCACCACCCGCCGCCAGGACCGCTACAGCATCAACACCCTGTCCGGCCACCCGGCGGGCATCAGCCAGGGCAGCCTGGTGGCCCTCACCGGCACCCAGTTCCCGGCGCTGCTGGCGCTCAAACAGGGCATCGACATCACCCCGGTGGTCACCAGCGACGGCCGGGTGCGCCTGACCATCGAACAGCGTTTCGACGAACCCGCCGGCCGGCGGAGCGCCCGCACCCAGGAAGCCAGCAGCACCCTGGTGGTGACGCCGGGGCAGTGGCAGCCGCTCGGGCAGATCACCGTCAGCGAAAGCCAGTCCGCCACCGGCCTGGGCGGCGCCAGCACGCGCAGCGACCGCTTTTCCCTGCCCCTGGAAGTCAAAGTGGAGATCGGCGGCGAATAAAGCGAATTGTGGGAGCGGGCCCGCTCCCGCGAACAAAAAAAGCCCGGCTCAAGGCCGGGCTTTTTCGTGGTGCTGCAAGCGTCGTGGAGAATCAGCCGCGTTTGGCTTTCAGCTCCAGGCGACGGCGGTGCAGAACCGGCTCGGTGTAGCCGCTGGGCTGCTCGGCGCCTTCGAACACCAGGTCGCAGGAGGCCTTGAAGGCCAGGCTGCCGTCGAAGTCGTCCGACATGTTGGTGTAGGTCGGGTCGCCGGCGTTTTGCTCGTCCACCACCTTTGCCATGCGCTTCATGGTTTCCATCACCTGGTCCTTGCTGACCACGTCATGCATCAACCAGTTGGCGATGTGCTGGCTGGAGATCCGGCAGGTGGCGCGGTCTTCCATCAGGCCCACGTTGTTGATGTCGGGCACCTTGGAGCAGCCCACGCCCTGGTCGATCCAGCGCACCACGTAACCGAGGATGCCCTGGGCGTTGTTGTCCAGCTCCTGCTGGATTTCCTCGGCGCTGAGCTCGCGGTCGAGCAGCGGGATGGTGAGGATGTCGTCCAGGGACGCGCGCTCGCGCTTGGCGATCTGATCCTGCACGTCCTGCACGTTGATCTCGTGGTAGTGGGTGGCGTGCAGGGTAGCGGCGGTCGGTGACGGCACCCAGGCGCAGTTGGCGCCGGCTTTCGGGTGGCCGGCCTTGGTGGCCATCATTTCCGCCATTTCATCGGGCTTGGGCCACATGCCCTTGCCGATCTGCGCCACGCCCTTGAGGCCGCACTCCAGACCGATGTCCACGTTCCAGTTCTCGTAGGCGTTGATCCAGGGCAGACCTTTCATGTCGCCCTTGCGCGCCATCGGACCGGCCTGCATGGAGGTGTGGATCTCGTCGCCGGTGCGGTCGAGGAAGCCGGTGTTGATGAAGATCACACGGTCCTGGGCTTCGCGGATGCACTCCTTCAGGTTGATGGTGGTGCGGCGCTCTTCGTCCATGATGCCGATCTTCAGGGTGTTCTCGGGCAGGCCGAGGGCGTCCTCGACGCGCTCGAACAGCTCCACCGCGAAGGCCACTTCCTCGGGGCCGTGCATCTTCGGCTTGACGATGTACACGGAGCCGGTGCGGCTGTTGCGCGGGCCTTCGGTCTTCTTCAGGTCGTGCATGGCCGCCAGCACGGTGATCATGGCGTCCATGATGCCCTCGGGGATTTCCTCGCCGTTGTAGAGGATCGCCGGGTTGGTCATCAGGTGGCCCACGTTGCGCACCAACTGCAGGGAGCGGCCCTGCAGGGTCAGGGTGGAGCCGTCCAGAGCGGTGTATTCGCGGTCCGGGTTGAGATCACGGGTGACGCGCTGGCCGCCCTTCTCGAAGCTCTCGCTCAGGTCGCCTTTCATCAGGCCCAGCCAGTTGCGGTACACCTCGACCTTCTCTTCGGCGTCCACCGCGGCCACGGAATCCTCGCAGTCCTGAATCGTGGTGATGGCGGACTCCATCAGCACGTCCTTCACGTGGGCCGGGTCCTCGGCGCCGATCGGGTGCTGATCGTCGATCTGGATTTCCGCGTGCAGGTTGTTGTGCTTGAGCAGCACGCCGTCCGGCTTGCCAGCGTCGCCGCGGTAGCCTTGCAGCTGGCTTTCGTCCTTCAGGCCGCTCTCGCCGTCCTTCAGGCGCACCACCAGTTTGCCGTCAACGATGGCGTAGCCGGTGCTGTCCTTGTGCGAGCCGTTGGCCAGCGGGAAATACTGGTCCAGGAAGTCGCGGGCCCAGGCGATCACTTTGTCGCCGCGCTTGGGGTTGTAAGCGCCGCCCTTCTCGGCCCCGCCTTCGTCGGAAATCATGTCGGTGCCGTAGAGGGCGTCATAGAGACTGCCCCAACGGGCGTTGGCCGCGTTCAGGGCGAAGCGCGCGTTGCGCACCGGCACCACCAGCTGGGGACCGGCGATATGGGCGATTTCCTCGTCCACATTGGCGGTACCCACTTTGAAATCCTCGCCTTCGGGCAGCAGATAGCCGATCTCTTCGAGGAGTTCCTTGTACTCCTGAAAGTCGATCTTGGCGCCCTTCTTCTCCATGTGGAAGACGTCGATCACTTCCTGCAGCTGGTCGCGTTTGGTCAGCAGCATCTCGTTGCGCGGCACCAGGTCCGCCAGGATGGTCTCCATCTGCGTCCAGAAATGATCCGCCTCCACACCGGTGCCGGGAGCGATCTCGTTGGCTACCAGGTCATGGAGTTCGGCGGCAATCTCAAGGCCACCTTTTTTGATTCGATCGGTCATGTGCTCCTACCTTTCAGGTCGAGAGTGCGAAGAGAGAGGGCCGGGGCGGCGGGCGGCCACCCTGCCGGCCACAGGGCGGGGCGTATTTTAGCGGAAACGGCGGCGCGAATCATGTGGCACGCGCGGCTGGCCGGTCACCTGGTGGTCCAGCCGCATGGACCACTAGCCGAACAGGTTGACCACATCCAGGCGGTGGGCGCCGGCGCCGCCCTGATTCTGGCCTTGTTCCAGGTGTTCGAAGTCGAACAGGCTGGTGTCGGCCAGTTGCGAGGGGGCGATGTTCTGGATCGAGGAAAAAATGCTCTCCACCCGGCCCGGGTGCTCCTTGTCCCAGCGCCGCAGCATGTCCTTCACCGCCTGGCGCTGCAGGTTCTCCTGGGAGCCGCACAGGTTGCAGGGAATAATCGGATATTGCTTATAGCGCGCGAACTCGATGATGTCCTTTTCGCGGCAGTAGGCCAGCGGGCGGATCACCACGTTGCGGTTGTCGTCGCTGCGCAGCTTGGGCGGCATGGCTTTCATCTTGCCGCCGAAGAACATGTTCAGGAACAGGGTTTCCACGATGTCGTCACGGTGGTGGCCGAGGGCGATCTTGTTGGCGCCGATCTCCTCGGCGAAGCCGTACAGGCTGCCGCGCCGCAGGCGCGAGCACAGGCCGCAGGTGGTTTTCCCCTCCGGCACCTTCTCCTTGACGATGGAATAGGTGTCCTTTTCCAGGATATGGTAGTTCACCCCTTCTTTTTCCAGGTATTCGGGCAGCACATGCTCCGGGAAGCCGGGCTGCTTCTGGTCCAGGTTCACCGCCACCAGCTCGAAATCCACCGGCGCGGAGTGCTGCAGATTGCGCAGAATCTCCAGCATGGTGTAGGAATCCTTGCCGCCGGACAGGCACACCATCACCTTGTCGCCGTCCTGGATCATGTTGAAGTCGGCGATCGCCCGGCCGGTCTCGCGGCGCAGCTTCTTCTGCAGCTTGTTGAGACGGGTGCGGTGCTTGGCGTCCATTTGGGTGTCGGCGAAGGTATCGGCGGTGCTCATAGTCGGCTGTCGGATAGCGGAGAACGAATGGTGGAAAAGGCTCAGGTCACCTTGACCTTGCGAATCACGCGACGATACAGGGCCGGTGACCAGCGTTTCAAATAGAGCCCGGCCCCCTCGCGGCCGGCGATGATAACCTGATCGCGGCCGCGCTGCACGGCCTCCACCAGGCGCCGGGCGCACAGCGCCGGGTCCATGCCGTTGGCCTGCAGGTCGTCCATGCGGCCCTGGGCGCTGCCGTCGGCGGTGAGCGCGTTGACCGATACCTGGGTGCGGATAAAGCCCGGCAGCACCAGGGTCACGCGCACGCCGTTGTCGAATTCCTCGGCGCGCAGGGCCTCGAAGAAGCCGTGCAGGGCGTGCTTGCTGGCGCTGTAGGCGGAGCGTTTGGGGGTGGGCAGCTCGCCCACCAGCGAAGTGACCACCACGAAGCGGCCGCCGCCCTGGCGGATGAACGCCGGCAGCACCGCCTTGGTGAGCGCCACGGCGCCGAAGTAGTTTACCTCCATGATGCGCCGGTCCACGGCCATGTCGGTGTCGCGCACCAGCGAGCGCTGGGAAATGCCGCCGTTATGCACCACCTGGTCGAGCCGGCCGAAATGCCGCAGCACCGTTTCCGTGGCCGGCGCCATGGCGTCCTGGTCGGTCAGGTCCAGCGGCAGCACCAGATGCTCGTCGGCGTTGACCAGCCCGGCGCGCACCCGCTCCAGCTCTTCGCGGCGGCGCGCCGAGAGCACCAGTTTGGCACCGTAGCGGGCGTATTCGGAAGCCACCGCTTCACCGATGCCGGAAGAGGCACCGGTGATCCAGATCACCTGATCGGCCAGTGATGACGACATGCCGGTCTCCTGCAATGGGACATTGAATGCGTATCAATGTCCCGCATGCTAGCAGATCGGCCGGCCGCCGCGACTCATTTCAGTTCCCGGGAGGACAGCCCCAGCAGATGGCGGGCGACGATCAGTTGCTGGATTTGCTGGGTGCCTTCGAAGATGTCGATGATCTTGGAATCCCGCGCCAGCTTCTCCAGCAGGTAACGCTCGGAGTAGCCCAGCTCGCCGCACAGCGCCACGCACTTGAGCGTCACGTCGTTGCCCATGCGGCCGGCCTTGGCCTTGCACATGGAGGCTTCCTTGGAATTGGCCTGGCCGTTGTCCGCCATCCAGGCCGCCTTGTAGGTCATCAGACGGGCCGCGTCCAGGTCCGCCTCCAGGCGGTAGAGCTCCAGTTCAATGGCGTTGGAGTTATAAGGTGATTTCGAGAAATCCGCCTTAACCCCTTCTTTTTCCAGGATTTCCGTGGTGATTTCCAGAGCGGCGCGGGCCACGCCCAGGGCCATGGCGGCGACCATCGGCCGGGTATTGTCGAAGGTCTGCATGACCCCGCCGAAGGCCTTCTTGCGGGCCGCCTCGGTGTCGGCGATCTCCGCCGAGCCGAGCACATGGTCCAGGGGAATCCGGCACTCGGTGAAGGAGAGCGCGGCGGTATCGGAGATGCGCAGGCCCATCTTGTCCTCGACCCGCGCCAGCTGCATGCCGGGGTTGTCCCGGGGCACGATGAACGACTTGATCGCCGCCTTACCCAGTGACTTGTCCAGGGTCGCCCACACCACCACGGCGTCACAGCGCTGGCCGCCGGTGCAGTAGATTTTCTCGCCGTTGAGCACCCACTCGTCGCCGTCGCGGCGGGCGGTGGTGCTGATCGCCGCCGAATCGGAGCCGGCGCCCGGCTCGGTGATCGCCATAGCGCAGTAGAGCTTGCCGTACTGCTCTTTCTGCTCCGCCGTGCCGACCGCCTGGATCGCCGCGTTACCCAGCCCGGAGGCCGGCAGGGACAGCATCAGGCCGGTGTCGCCCCAGCACATCTCCTCGACGCTGACGATGCCCATCAGGTTGCTGCCGTTCTTGACCGCCTCCGGATCGGCGTCCGCCTTGTCGCTTTTGCCGCCGCCACGGGGGCGGCCGGCGGCGATCATCTGCGCCAGCGGCTTGAGCTCCGCCGGGGTGTCGCCATGCTCGATGCGGTCGTATTTGCGCGAGATCGGCCGGAACCCCTGCTCGGCGAGCTGGTGGGTCATGTTCTGGAGATTTTTCAGGGACTTGGGCAGTTCGAAATTGATCATGGCAACTCTCCTCACACCATCAGCGCGCCGTGCAGGGCCGACAGGCCACGCAGGTTCCGGTAGTACATTTCCAGCGGGTAGTCGCGCACGAAGCCGGCGCCGCCGAACACCTGCACGCCGTCGGTGGCGATGCGCATGGCTTTTTCCATGCTCTGCAGAAACGCCAGGTAGGCTTCGCGCTGGAACGGCAGGCCCTGTTCCGCGCGGCTGGCGGCCCGCCAGGTGAGAAGGCGCATGCCTTCGATCTCGATGCCCATGTCGGCGATCATGAACGCCACCGACTGGCGCCGGGCGATCGCTTCACCGAACGCCTTGCGCTCCAGAGCGTAGGGCACGCACTGCTCCAGCACCGCCTGGCAGCACCCGGTGGCGAGCGCCGCCAGACCGATCCGCGACAGGCTCACCAGCCGCTCCAGATCGAAGTTGGCGAGACGCTGGGACGCCGGCACCCGCACCCCTTCCAGGGTCAGGGTGCCCGGCTCGGCGCTGCGCAGGCCCATGTAATCCTGCCGCGCCCGGCTCAGGCCGGGGCTGTCCGCCTCGACGATAAACGCCGCCGGGCCGTCGTCGGTGGCGGCCACCACCAGGAACAACTGACATTGTTCGACCAGCGGGATCAGGCATTTTTCGCCATCCAGGATATAATCGTCACCGTCGCGGCGGGCGCGGGTGTGCGGGTCGCCCGGCTCAAAGGTGGCGCGCGGCTCCGCCAGCGCCACCGCCGCCGGCACCGGCGCTTCGCTGGCGAAACGGGGCAGCCAGGCCTCGTGCTGGGCCTCGTCGCCGAAGTCCAGCAGCGCGTTAACCACGCCCAGCGGCGCCAGCGCCGCCAGGCTCTGGCTCAGGTCGCCCTCCCCCAGGTCCTCGCAGGCGAGCACATTGCCCATCGGCGAGCGCGGCAGGCCGGCACCGCCCAGGGCTTCGGGCAGGCTCATCAGGGTCAGGCCGAAGCCGGCGATGCCCGCCAGCACCCCGGGGTCGGCGGCGGCCGCTTCATCGGCGGCACGGGCGCCGGGCGCCANTGTTTGNGAGGCNAAGCGGCGCATGCCTTCGNGGCTGATGCGCTGCTCCTCGGACAATCTCAGNTCGATAGGCAAATCGGTGGACATGGCATCCTCATAAAACCAATCAAACGTTTGTTTAACTCGACGAGTCTGGCACTATTTCGGTGTGACCGGCAAGNCATACCCTTGCTTTGGTACCAGCAAAGACTAAAGTGTGANCTATNACACAATGATAAAGTATGAGATGCAGCGTTCATCTCAGGGGCNGGACACCTTGAGAAGCAGCCAGGGGNGGCAAAAACCAGGCGGGCCTTTGCATTGAATAACAACATNAAGCTGGTTCTTTCCCACCGTCCCGAGCGCGCCCTGCGGCTGCGCCGGCAACTCATGGCCATCTANTCCTANCTGCTGCTTTGGGCCGGNACCGTGGTGGGNGTGGAAATCGCCGCCTTCGATCCGCGCACGCCCCACCTGCTGATCTTCGGCAGCCTGTTCGCCGCCAACCTGGTGGTGTTCGCACTGGTGCGCAGCGGCTTCACCGAGCGCTTCAAGGACCCCAGCCTGACCATGGTGCAGATGTTCGCCGGTATCGTGGTGATCACCCTGCTGCTCTATTACGCCCGCGAGCTGCGCGGCGCCCTGCTCAGTCTCTACCTGATCATGATGACGTTCGGGGTATTTTCCCTGGACCGCCGCCAGCAAATCGTGATGGCGGCGAGCGCCCAGCTGTCGTTCACGGTGCTGCTGGTCTATGAGTGGGTGCAGTTGCCGCTGACCCAGATTCTCGCCCTGTCGTTGAGCCAGTGGGGCGTGCTGGCGCTGATCCTCGCCTGGTTCGTCTACATGGGCGGCTATATCCACAATCTGCAGCAGCGCTTCCGCGCCCAGCGTGAATCCCTGCGCCAGGCCCACGACCGGCTGGCCAGCATCGCCATCCGCGACGAACTCACCGACCTGTTCAACCGCCGCCACTTCCTCGAGCGGCTGGAAGAGGAGCTGTCCCGCACCGACCGCGAACACATTCCCCTGCACATCGCGGTGGTGGACCTGGACCATTTCAAGAGCATCAACGACACCTACGGCCACCCCGCCGGAGACGAGGTGCTGAAACGCTTCGCCGCGCTCGCCAGCCAGTGCCTGCGGCGCTCCGACGTGCTCGCCCGCTACGGCGGCGAGGAGTTCGTGGTGCTGTTCCCGCAATCCGACCACGCGGATTGCGAGGCGGCCATGACCCGCCTGAAGGAAAAGTTCGCCGAGCAGCGCTATGACTTCGACCCGTCCCTGCGGATCACCCTGTCCTGCGGACTGGCCGGCCATCACTGGGGCGAGTCCGCGCTGGCGTTCATCGAACGGGCCGACCAGGCGCTCTACCAGGCCAAAGCCGCCGGCCGCGACACCCTGCGCAGCAGTTGCGCGCGGGCGCCGGTTTCAGGGGCGTCGGCAAGCGGGTATCCTTGCCGTCCCAATTAACGGCAGCGGCGACAGTATGAGCGGAATTTCCAACCCCCACCTGAAACACACCGTGGAAACCTACTTCGCCGGCCAGGGCGAGGAGGCCCCCTCCTGGGTGGAGACCCACGGCCTGATTTGCGCCTTCACCGTGGGGCCCTACGACGGCCCGGCGGATTTCGGGCTGGCGCTGGAGATGTCCTTGCCGGAGGCGGTGGCCGGGGCGCTGGACGAACTGCGCGGCCGCCTGCTCACCGACACCCTGGGCGGCGAGCGCATCACCCTGCCCTGCCTGCTCGACCCCTACCGCGAAGACGACGGCGCCGATCTGGCGTCCTGGTGCGCCGGTTTCCTGAGCGGCATGCTGCTGCATGAGGAGCGCTGGCACAGCGACGAGGACGACGACCCCATGGCCACCTGGTTGCTGCCCATGCTGCTGATCTCCGGCGTCGACGACGACCCGGCCCTGGACGAAGTCTGGAACGACAGCCAGCTGGTGCGGCAGATGGCCACCGGCATCCCCGACGTGCTGGAAGAAATGATGCTGCACTTCCAGGGGCCGGACGGCCCCCAGGGCTAATCCGGCTTGATCGACAGGTGGCTGATATCCGGCACCACCACTGCCTGCTCCTGTTTGAGCGGCTCCAAATCAGCGCCCGGTTCAGCCATGGACAGATGACTGATATCCGGCGCCGCCGCCGGCTGACCACGCTCTGAAGTGTCCAGGTCAGCCCCCACCGGCGCGACCTCGAAGGCACCACTGAAACCGGTGCCGCCGGTACGAATCGTGCCCACCGTTTCAATATCACCGCTGCGCTGATCGGCGCTCGCCGCCGGGGCTACAGCGGCCTCTGAGCCCTCCGCTTGCGGGGCGGCCGGGGCGGCAGCGGTGGGTTGCGACGCGGCTGTCGCGGCTCCACCGTCCACCGGCAGCAGCTCGCAGCGGGCGCCGGCCTGCCGCAGGGCCACCTGGAATTTGCGCGCCGTGGCTTCGTCCGCGTCCTTCTTGACCACCCGTGGTTTACCGCTGACCAGCAAGGCGGCCTTCTCTTCCGGCATCTTGAACAGGCGCGCCAGGTTCGCCGCCACCCGGTCGGCGTCGGCGCCGCCCATCAGCTCGCCGGTCAGGCGTACATGGTATCGGTTGTCGTCACTCATAAGGTCTCGCTTGCTGCCGGATAGGGTTCAGCGCCATTGCGCGGCGGCGTGCTCCGCCAGCGCGGCGATGGTCCGCGACGGGTTCAGCCCCAGGGAGCCGGGCACCGTGGCGCCGTCGACCACGAACAACTGAGGATAATTGAACACCTCACCGGCGTGGTTGACCACACCCTGTTTCACGGTATCGGCCATATTGCAGCCGCCCAGCGGGTGCGGCGTGATCAGGTTCTTGAACCAGCGCCAGGTGGCCGGCGTGTTGGCGCGCCCGCCGGTGACCTCGGTGAGCGCCAGATGGCGGTCCGCCAGCCCCTGCACCGCCTGCTCCGCCTTGCGGCAATCCCAGCTCAGACGCAGGCGGTCGCGCTTCCAGGGCGCGTACCAGCGGCGTCCCAGGTAGAAGCGGCCGCCCGGCTCGTCCCGGGCCTGCCCGAACCAGGGCATCATGTTCTCGAACGGGGTGTTGTCGCGGCGGTATTCCAGCAGCGCCGCCGCCAGCCGGGTGCGCGCCAGCTTGGGGTGTTTGCCGGCGTGGCGCAGCAGGTTGCCGAGCAGATCCGGAATGCCGCCGTCCTCGACGAAATAGCGCGCCCCGCCATCGCTGCCGTCCAGATAATCGATGGCGGAGGTAATGGTCGGTCCCCGGCTCGGCGCCAGATCGCGGTCGGGATAAAACGCCGGGGTGAAAAAGTCGCCGTTGCTGGTCCAGCCCCGCCCCAGCGCCCGGCTCAGCTTGGGCAGCGTCTTGTACTGATCGCGGCAGCGCAGCAGCAACTCGGTGGAGCCGACACTGCCGGCGGCGACGATCACCTTGTCGGCGCGGATCAGCCGCCAGGCGCGGGCGTCCAGGTCGTTGACGCCGACCTCGTAACCGCCGCCCTGCAGCGGCCGGATCCAGCGCACGTGGTGCAGCGGGCGGATCTCCGCGCCCTTCTGCTCGGCCCGCGCCAGATAGTTAAGGTCCAGGGTGTTCTTGGCCTGCACCGGGCAGCCCAGGTCGCAGTTGCCGCAGTGCACGCAGGTGCCCTGGGTGCGCCCCTGGGCGTTGGTCCAGGTCTTGCTGCGCGCATAGCTGTAGGCGTTGTCCAGGCCGTCGTGCCAGTCCGGATCGAAGCTGATCGCCTGGGGCACCACGCGAAAGCGGTGCCGCTGGCCGAGCTTGTCGGCGGCTTCGTGCATCAGGCGGGTACGCGGGGTCCATTGATGGTCCGGCAGGGTCTGCACATTGAGCATTTCGCCGCTGACCCGGAAATGCTCGCGCAGGGTGTCGAAGCGGATCGCCTCCGGCCAGCCGTGCTCGAACACTTCCGGCGGCGGCGCCACGCTGACATTGGCGTAGATCAGCGAGCCGCCGCCGACCCCCGCGCCCAGCGCCACGCTCATGTCGCCGAAATAGCGGAAATCCAGCCAGCCGTTCTGCTGCTCCGGCTGATCTTCGTCCCACAACCAGTCGCGCTGGCTGACGCTGGGGTAGTCCTCCGGCAGCCAGCGCCGTCCGCGTTCCAGCACCACCACCTTGTCCCCTTTTTCCGCCAGCCGGCAGGCCATCACGGCACCGCCGAAGCCGCTGCCGATAATCAGCGTGCTTACCCTTTCCATGGTTTATCCCCCGTGTGCCCGTGCGGGCACCAGTGCTTTTTTATGCACCATAATTCGGTCACCGCGCCTTGTCCACGCGGCGGCGGTCACCGAACCGTCACCCCCCTGTCACCGGCGCGTCCGCAACGCCGACCTAGCCTGCCGGTACCGATCAAGGGACAACGTTCACGGGAGAAAACCATGCACGCGGATCTGTTGATACTGGCCCTGGCCGTGGTGTTCGCCGTCGTCTACCGGGTGCTGTTCCGGGAGCTGCCCCGCGAACGCTGGCAATTCGTCGCTTCCCTGCCCCTGGCGAAAAACAGCGACGGCTCCTGGCGCGGCCTCAACCTCACCTTCTACGGCCTGTTCACCGGCCTCGCCGGCGGCCTGGGGGTGGCCACCTTCATCGTGCTCACCGGCGCCTCGCGGGTGCCGCTGGCCATCGCCCTGGGGCTCACCGCCGGGGTGCTCGCCATCTGCCTGCCGGCGGCCAAGATCATCGCCAGCGTGGTGGAGAAGAACCGCCACGGCTTCACCGTCGGCGGCGCCAGCTTCATCGGTATCCTGCTGGCGCCCCTGCTTCTATGGGGCGCGGACGCCATCGCCCGCGCCACCTGGCAGACCGCCCTGCCGATCATGCCGCTGCTCGCCGCCATGGCGATCGCCTATGTGCTCGGCGAAGGCGTCGGCCGCCTGGCCTGCATTAGCTTCGGCTGTTGCTACGGCAAGCCGGTGCACGTGGCGCCACGCTGGGCCAAGCGCTGCTTCGGCCGGCTGAACCACGTGTTCCTCGGCAAAACCAAAAAGATCGCCTTCGCCGGCGACATGGAAGCGGTCCGCGTGGTGCCGATCCAGGCCGTCACCTGCGTGCTGCACACCGCCCTGGCGCTGCTCTGCACCAGCCTGTTCTTCCACGGCCTCTACGCGGCGGCGTTCGCCCTGGCCCTGGTGGGCAGCCAGCTGTGGCGGGTCTACTCGGAATTCCTGCGCGCCGACTACCGCGGCGGCAGCCGCCGCTTCTCCGCCTACCAGACCATGGCGCTGCTGGCCGCCGGCTACGGCGTATTGATCAGCCTGCTGCTGCCGGCCACCACGGCGGCCGCGCCCTCCCTCGGCGCCGGCCTGGACGCGCTGTGGCGCCCGGGCGTGATCCTCAGCCTGCAGCTGATCACCCTCGGCATGTTCTTCTTCTCCGGCACCAGCACCATCACCACCGGCGAACTGCGCTTCGGCCTGGCCCCCGACTGGCGCGGCCAGGCCGGCTGCCACCCCGAACCCTCCAAAGACCCCGCCCCGGCCACCGAATCAAGCGTGTAGGAACGGACCTGTGGGAGCGGGCCCAGCCCGCGAAAGGGTGGCGCCAGCCACCCGGCGGGATTCCAGAGACCTTGTTTGTGCTGCCGTTAGAGGTCTCTCTGGGATCCTGCCGGGAGCTTCGCTCCCTTTCGCGGGCAAGCCCGCTCCCACAAACCTTGCTTCGTAGCGGCCGTGGCGGCTGGCGCCATTCAGGAGGTTCGGTCTCGGTGCTTGGGTCCAGGACTGTGTGAGGCAGGGAGCCGAACACAAGCCTCCAGGGATGGATTCACGGCGGGTCCTGGACCCAAGCACCGAGACCGAACCGGGCTACGGAGCCGCCAAGACAGCAGGGCGACTCAGTCCGGGGAAGGATCGCTATCAGCGTGCTGATCGACACCCAGATGCCGGGTGCCCCGCTGGCGGGCCAGCTCGATCTGCTTCTGACGCTCGGCGAAGCGGGCTTTCTGCTCCGCCGACGATTCGTGGTAACAACGCGGGCAGGACACCCCCTTCCGGTACAGCGGCGAGGCCTTGTCGTCCTCGCTGATCGGTCGCCGGCAGGCGTGACACTGATCATAGCCGCCCGGCCGCAGTGCCTGGTCCACGGTGACGCGCTCGTCGAACACGAAACATTCGCCCTGCCACAGCGACGCCTCCGGCGGCGTTTCCTCCAGGTACTTCAGAATGCCGCCCTTGAGGTGGTAGACCTCCTCGAAGCCCTGCTCGCGCAGGTAGGCGGTGGACTTCTCGCAGCGGATGCCGCCGGTGCAGAACATCGCCACCTTCTTGTGCCTGGCGGGGTCCAGGTGCTGCTTCACGTACTCCGGGAATTCGCGGAACGCCTTGGTGTTGGGATTGACCGCGCCCTGGAAGGTGCCCACTTCGTACTCGTAGTCGTTGCGGGTATCGATCACCAGGGTTTCCGGGTCGGCGATCACCCGGTTCCACTCCTCGGCTTCCAGGTAGGTGCCGCGGTTGGCGTTGGGGTCGAGGTCCTCCACGCCCATGGTGACGATCTCTTTCTTGAGTTTCACTTTGGTGCGCAGGAAGGGGTGCTCGGCGGCGAAGGACTCCTTGTATTCCATGTCCTGGAAACGGGGGTCCGCGCGCAGCCAGCCGACGATCGCGTCGACATCGTCGCGTGCGCCGGAGATGGTGCCGTTGATGCCTTCGTGGGCCAGCAACAGGGTGCCGCGCACGTCACGCTCAAGCATGGCCGCCAGCAGCGGCTCACGCAGGCTCTGGTAGTCGTCGAGGCGGGTAAAGCGGTACAAGGCCGCCACCACGATGGGCCCCTCGCCGTGGTGCGGGGCGGGACTCATCGCGCCTTCTCCTTGGCCTGGCCGTCGCCGCCCCGGCAGTCCGGGGAGTCGGCCACGTCNCCGCCCTGGGCNCGCCANTCCTCCGGCGTGAANAGATGCAGGGCGAGCGCGTGCACCGGCCCTTTCATCTCCTCGGCCAGCGCCTGGTAGACGGNCTGGTGGCGCCGCACCGGCATCTGGCCCTGGAAGGCGTCGGACACCAGCACCAGNTTGAAGTGGGTTTCCGAGTTGGCCGGCACATTGTGCCGGTGGCTTTCGTTTTCCAGTTCCAGGTGCGCGACCGGCAGGGCGTCGCGCACTTTGCTTTCAATGGCCTCGGCCACGGACATCGGGGTACTCCTGAGGGGTGACAGGGCCGCTATTTTACGCGCCCTGGCCCGGTTTTGCAGTCCCCGGCACGGGAATGATGTCGGCCCACAGGGCTTCGCCGTCCGCGTCCAGCAAGGCGGCTTCCGCGTCGCCGGGACCGAACTGGCGCACCCGGCGGGTGTCCTTCCAGGCCGGGCCCTGCACCGCCCGACCGTGGGCGAAATCCCCCCAGACTTTCTGCACCTCGGCCGCCAGAGCGCGGGCCGGCTCGCCGCCGCCGGTGAAGAACATGCCCGCCGGGGTGTCGGTGACGCCGAACACGAACGGCACGTCGATCACGTGGCAGGCGCCCATGGGCACGCCGAACTGCTGGCTGGTCCAGGTGAACTGGAAGCCGCGGGTGTCGTCCCGGTGGGCGGCCTGGGCATCGAGCAGCCGCAGGGTGGGCACGCGGAACAGCCGGTCGGTCTCCATGGCCGAGAACCAGTCCATGTTGCTGCGCTGCGGGTCCGGCGTGACGGTGCGCTGGTAGTAGCTGAGCGCCTGCTGGCCGTGCTGCGGCAGCGCGCGCTGGAAGCGGCGCAGGATTTCCGCCTCGTCGAAGCGGCGCAATTCCTCCACCGAGGGGAAGCCCGCCATCGGCCCGGCGTACTGGAAGAAGTGGTATTCGTCGCGGCAGACGCTGGCCATCAGGGCGATATCGCGGGCCTCGCCGTCGGCAATGGCGTCCACCGGCAGGCGTGGCAGCAGGTCGCCGTCCACCATCGGCTGGAAATTCATCGCGAACTGCGGCGTGGTGTCGCGCAGGCCACGTTTCACCAGGGTGCGCAGGGCCTGATTCTGGGCGGCGATCCAGGCTTTCGGGTCGGCCTGCCGGAGCTTGTCGGCGGCGCTGCCCTCGCCCGGCAACGCCTCCACGAAGGCGCTTGTGACCTTGGCCACCTCTTCCGGGGCGAGCGCGAAGTCGCCGGCGCCGGATTGCACGATGGCGCCCTGGAACAGGGGCCGGGCGCGGGGCGTGGCCATCAGGGTGGCGACACTGAAGCCGCCGGCGGATTCGCCGAACAGGGTGACCCGGTCGGGCCGGCCGCCGAACGCTTCGATGTGCCGGTTGACCCATTCCAGCGCCGCCACCTGGTCGCGCAGGCCCAGGTTGCTGTCCGCCTCCAGCTCCGGGGCGATGGCGGCGAAGTCGGCGAACCCGTGGGCGCCCAACCGGTAGGCGGCGTGCACCACCACCACCTTCTGGCTGGCCGCCAGCGCGGCGCCGTTATACAGCGGCTGGGACACCGAGCCGGCGATGTAGCCGCCACCGTGGTACCAGAGCATCACCGGGAAGGGTCCCTCCCCCTCCGGCACCCAGATATTCAGGTACAGGCAGTCTTCCCCGGAGTCCTCCACGCCCATCAGCGGGTTCTTGACCTGCAGCGACGGCAACGGATAGCGGTCCGCGTTAACGCTCCGGTCGCTGTCCGGCAACGGCCGGGGCGCCTTGAACCGCAACTCGCCCACCGGCGGCAGCGCGAACGGCACGCCCCGGAATTCCACCACGCCGTCGCCGGCGAGGCCCTGATACCCACCCTGGGGAAGCTCTACCTTCATGCACTCTCTCCCGATGTGTCCCGTCTCGGCGGAACACGTTGTTTAATTGTCGGACAACAAAAGATACCCAAAACGCCGGGTTGCTTACCATCGGCGTCACTGATGTTGGATAAGGAGACCCTTACTCATGAGCGACGCACAAGCAAACACCGAATACCCGGCCACCACCCTGAACGCGAAGCTGTCCGATTTAAGCACGGAAATCAGCGCCACGGCGGACAAGCTTAGCAAAGCGGCCCAGGGCGCGGTGACCCGGCTCAGCGAATCCGGTAACGAATTCTTTCAGGAGCTGATCAAAAGCGGCGAATCCCTGCGGGCCAAAACCGGCAAGAGCGGCGACGCGGAACAGTGGCGCGCGCGCCTGGCCCACACCCTCGGCCTGCCCACCCGGGACGAAATGGACGCCCTCAACAAAAAGCTCGACCGCATCAACCGCAAGGTCAATAAACTGGCCCGCGAACAAAAAGCGAAATGATCCTGCCTGACCGGGCCGTGCCGGCCCGGTCGCTTTCCCGTCATTGACTGGTCGGCGTCAATCACGTTGACTTCCGCTATGTCTGATTCCCATCCGCCTTCCCTGCATTCACTGACCGTGGCCTCGTTCTGGATCGAGTACCTGCTCGACGCCGCGTTGCACTCGGGCGTGGACCTCAGCGATGCCCTGGTGCGTCTGGGGGTGAGCGAGGCGGAGCTGGAATCGCCCCGGGCCCGGGTGCCGTTGAAGGTCGAAAACCGACTGTTCGAACTGGCCCTGGAAGGCAGCGGCGACCCCTTGTTCGGGCTGCACATGGGCGAATGCATCCGGCCACGCTTCATGGGCGAGCTGGGCTACGCCAGCATGTCCAGCGCCACCCTGCGCGACGCCATCGAACTGATGATCCCGTTCGCGCGGGTGACCACCGAATTCGCCGACCTGCGCTTCGAGTGGCACGATAATGAACTCTGGCTGATCCTCGATACCCCCTTCGAGGACCTGCCCACCTCGCCGCACCGGGTGGACGCCTTCTACGCCGGCGCGGTGGTGTTCGGCCGCTGGATTCTGGGCGCCGAGCTAAACCCCATGGCGGTGCACTTCCGGCACCCGCCCCACGGCGACAGCGGCGAATACCAGCGCCTGTTCGGCTGCCCGGTGTCGTTCTCCCAGCCCTGCAACGCCCTGGTCATCGACGAAGCCCTGCTGGATCTGCCGCTGCGTGACGCCGATCCGGAGGTGAACCGCATCGCCCGTTCGCGGATGCAGCGGGCGGTGACCCAGTACCGGGCCCGCGACAACCTGCTCGAGCAGGTGCGCCTGGAAATCCAGCAGCGGCTGGTGGACGGCGTGCCGCAGCTGGAACCGATCGCCGAGCGCCTGGGCGTCAAACCCTGGACCCTGCGCCGCCGGCTGCGCGCGGAACAGGCGGACTTTTCCACCCTGCTGGAAGAAGAGCGGCGCCGGCTGGCCTGCGACTGGCTGCTGCACAGCAACCGCTCGGTGAACCAGATCGCCCTGGATCTGGGCTATTCCGAACAGAGCGCCTTCAACCGCGCCTTCAAGCGCTGGTTCGGCGTCACCCCGGTGAGCTACCGGGACAGCGGCGGCCACTGAGACGCCGGTTTGGCGCCGATCCGCACCGATCCGTGCGCTCGCCCATCAGCTACTCTATAATGCGCGCGGCCCGGGGAACCTCCGAATGCGCACTTCCTAGCCAAGGTCGTATTCAGAGGCTCCTCAGTTCTCCCGACGATTCCAAGGAGATTTTTAATGAAAGCACCCGTACGCGTAGCTGTCACCGGCGCCGCTGGCCAGATCAGCTATTCCCTGCTGTTCCGCATCGCCTCCGGCGACATGCTCGGCAAAGATCAGCCGGTCATCCTCCAGCTTCTCGAAATCACCCCCGCCCTGGAAGCGCTGAAAGGCGTGGCCATGGAGCTGGAAGACTGTGCCTTCCCGCTGGTTGACGGCATCGTGCAGACCGACGACGCCAAGGTGGCGTTCAAGGACGCCGATTACGCCCTGCTGGTCGGTGCCCGTCCGCGCGGTCCGGGTATGGAGCGCAAGGACCTGCTGGAAGCCAACGCGGCGATCTTCTCCGCCCAGGGCCAGGCCATCAACGAAGTCGCCAGCCGCGACATCAAGGTGCTGGTGGTCGGCAACCCGGCCAACACCAACGCCCTGATCGCCCAGCGCAACGCGCCGGACATCGATCCGCGTCAGTTCACCGCCATGACCCGCCTGGACCACAACCGCGCCATGGCGCAGCTGGGCAACAAGCTGGGCAAGAGCATCAACGACGTTAAGAAGATGACCATCTGGGGCAACCACTCCTCCACCCAGTACCCGGATCTGCACCACTGCGAAGTGGACGGCAAACCCGCCATCGATCAGGTCGAGCAGGACTGGTACGAGAACGACTACATCCCCACCGTGCAGCAGCGCGGCGCCGCCATCATCAAGGCACGGGGCGCGTCCTCCGCCGCGTCCGCCGCCAACGCCGCGGTCGACCACATGCGCAGCTGGGCGCTGGGCAGTGACGACGGCGACTGGGTGTCCATGGGCATCTACAGCGACGGCTCCTACGGCATCCAGGAAGGTCTGATCTANTCCTACCCGTGCGTTTGCAAAAACGGCGACTGGGAAATCGTTCAGGGCCTGGAAGTGAATGACTTCTCCCGCGAGCGCATGACCGCCACCGAAACCGAGCTGGCCGAAGAGCGNGACGCGGTGAAGCATCTGCTGCCGTAAGTGATCCCGGTTTCCNGACGAAACCGTCGATCAAAAAAAAGGGCCTCCATTCGGAGGCCCTTTTTTTAGCGCTGCATCTGGTGCATTTGCGCGCGCTCCACGTAATCCTGATANGCGGGCAGCGCCACNGCGCTGATCATNCCGATCCANCCCACCATCACCAGCAGCATGANCACCAGAGCGGCGATCAAACCACCGCCGTTGGGGGTCGGCGCGGGGCCGTACCGGTTNTCGCCGTCGCTGCCGGGAACGAACAGCATCNCCAGTGCCATGACGANGTTGGCCAGCGGTACGAACATCAGCAGGATCAGCCAGCCGCTCACGTTCATATCATTCAGNCGGCGCACGCCGTAAATAATGCTCATCACGGCCGCGAACACACCACCCACCGCGAGCACCAGCATCATCACCGAGAACATCACNCCGCCGGGCTCCGAAGCGGGCNGCCCGGCGANCGCGGCGACCGCCGCCACGGCGGCGAATACCAGGTAAACGATCAGGGTAATGGTGAGGGCATAGACGAAGTAGCGCACTCTGCCGAGACGCCCCTTCACCTGGAATAACCGAGGCTGATACCGGCTTTNNGATCCGGTCTCCAGATCCGACCCCGGCGCGGCATAAGGCTGGTTCATGGTGTTCCCCCCTGGTTTTAGTTGCTTGTGTGTTCCAGCGGCGCGCTCTCCGCCCGGGCGGAGACGGCGCGCAGAATGTCGCAGCGGCTCAGCTGCCCCACCAGCCGCTGGCCGTCCACCACCGGCAGGCAACGGCGGTGGTTACGAAGAAACATCTCCGCCGCTTCCTGAACCGTGGCGTGACAGTCGAGGCGGTTCACTTCACGGCTCATATAGTCGGCCACCAGACCGATGCCGGTCTGGTGATAGCCCGCGTCCAGAGCGCCCTTCAACCCGTCGGATTCGGAGAACATGCCCACCAGCCGGCCCTGTTCCACCACCGGCGCGCCGGCCAGACCCTGGGCCAGCAACACGGCAATGGCGTCGGTGACCGACATGGAGGGAGAGAGCAAGAAAGGGTCGCGGATCATGTAATCCCTTACCTGTAATGTATTCAACATGGCTTCGTTCCCTGGAAGCGTTTTAATAAAGCCTACCGTCAGGCCTCGCGCACGGCCACCCCGAGTTGGCCGATGCGGCGCCCCCAATAGCCGTCCGGCGTGGCGCGCCAGGCCTGGCGGTGCAGCCAGGCGAGGCTGTCCGCGTCGCGGGCCAGCGCGTTGAGCTGGAAGCGGTTAAGCGTGGCCGGCCCCTGCTCCAGGCAGCGTTGCGCCCACTGGCGCAGGGTATCCGGCTCCACGGTCCGGCGGTGGCGCGCCTGGGCCCGGTGCAGACGGTTGAGGCGCGGATCGATCACCGCCACCTCGAAGGCGCTTAGCGGCGTGGGGTTGAGCGGCGCCGGCTCGGCCACCGTGCTCACCAGCGGGATCAGGCGCTGCTCTTCCGGCGTCAGCAGCAGACCGCGCTCGCGCAGCCACCGGCCGATCGCCACCCGGCTCAGCAGGACCGAAGTGGGCGCCGCCAGGATCAGCGGCAAGGCCACCGGCAGCGACCAGTAAAAGAACATCGGATCCAGCCACAGGGCCAGCGCCGCCCAGCCCGCGGCCAGCAGCGTGCCCGGTGCCTGGCTGATCAGCGCCTGGAGCCAGCCGGTTTCATCGGTGCGGTTCTGGCCGCCCCAGTGCAACGACACGTTGAACAGCGCCTCCAGCACATAGCGGCTGTGCGCCAACATGCGGATCGGCGCCAGCAGCATGGACACGAACAGTTCCAGAAACACCGACAGCAGCAGCTTCCAGAAGCCGCCGAACTGACGCCGGCCACCGCTGAGCAGCACATCCGCCACCGCCAGGAATTTCGGAAAAAACAGCAGGAAAAAGGTACTCAGGATCATCGCCACCGCCCAGTGCGGATGCCATTCCGGCCACACCGGGAACATGCTGTTCTGCGGATCCGGGAAGTAATCGATCGGCCACAGCGTCAACCGCGTGGCTTCGATGCTGGTGAGCACCAGAAACACGAACCACACCGGCGACGCCAGGTAGGAAAGGATACCGTTGATAAACGCCATGCGGTGGGCGAAGCGGATGCGGCGGCCGAAGAACAACAGCCAGATGTGCTGCATATTGCCTTTGGTCCAGCGCCGGTCACGGGTGAGCTCGTCCACCAGGGTGGGTGGCGACTCTTCGTAGCTCTCGTGCAACTCCGGCTCCATCCACACCTGGTAGCCGGCGCGGCCCATATAGGCGGCCTCGACGAAGTCATGGCTCATGATCGAGCCTTTGAACAGGCCGAACCCGGACAAGCGGCGCAGGCCGCAGTGCGCCATGAACGGCTCGGTGCGGATAATGGCGTTATGGCCCCAGTAGGCCGCTTCACCCAGTTGCAGCGCGGCCAGGCCGGTGCTGAACAGGGGCCCGTAGATGCGGTTGGCGAACTGCTGAAAACGGGCGAACGCGGACCGGGCGTTGATCAATGAGGGGCTGCTTTGCAGAATGCCGATGCGCGGCGCCAGCTCCATGTGCCGCACCATGCGCACCAGGGTGTCGCCCCCCATCACGCTGTCCGCGTCCAGCACCACCATGTAGCGGTAGTCGGCGCCCCAGCGGCGCAGAAAATCGGCCACGTTGCCGCTTTTGAAGTTCAGGTTGACCGGCCGGTGCCGGTAGAACAGACGGCCTTCCAGGCCCAGCTCCCGGCACAGCGCGTACCAGCCGGCCCGTTCCGCCAGCCACACGTCCGCGTCACGGCTGTCGGAAAGAATATAAAAATCGAAATGGTCCAGCTGACCGCTGGCACGCAGGGATTCCACCGTGGCGCGCAGGCCGGCCAGGGTGCGGTCCACCGGCTCGTTGTAGATCGGCAGCACCAGCGCGGTGCGGGCCAGGGGTGTGGCCGCCAGGGTGGCGGCATCATGCCGGCGCGCCAGCGATTGCGGATCACCGCCCCGGCGGCGCATGTAGAAGCCCAGCATGGCGGTCCAGAAGCCCACCGAGATCCAGGCGAACAGCAGCGCGAACAACAGCAGAATACTTTGTTCCAGCAGATCGCCGCCGTGGTAAGGCAGCACCGACAGCATGCCGTAAACACCGGCCAGGGTCTGGCCGACCACCAGCAGGGTAAGCACCGTGCGGCGCATCACCGCCACCGCCTTCCAGCGGCCGGTGAGGTCGGGCACCGATTCCGCCTCGCCGGCCCCGCTCATAGCGAATCCGCGTAATGAACGCTGGCGTGGTGCAGCGGTGGTGTTTGCGGGGGCAGCGCCTCTTCCGGCAAGGGAAAGGTGTCCGGCAGCCGCTCCATCACCCGGGCCAGCAGCCGCTGCTCCCCCTCTTCCAGGGCGCTGTCCACCAGCCGCAGCGCGCGCCGCGCCACCTCCGGCGTCACCCTGATTCCGGACAGGCGCAGATAGGTGAGCGCCCGCGCCAGTGTCTCTTCCACCTCGTGATACGGCATCAGCGGGCCTCGCCCAGAATGTCGTTGTCGGCGGGGATGTCATAGGACCAGGTTTCGGAAACCGCCTCCTCCTCGTTCTTGAGGAAGGCGCGCAACGCCAGCGGCTGGCCCTCCGCCGGCTTCGCCAGAATCGACAGCCGCCAGCGATTCACCGGGCTGAGGAATTCAACGAAATGCTCGATCACTTCGGCGTCGCCGCCGGCGGTCACGGCGCTGGTCACCGGCGCGTCGGCGGNCAGATCCTTCAGCGGNCCGCCGGCGAAATCCACGATCACCCGGTAGGCGCCCTCCACGGTGCCACCGCCGACCCGGTTGCCGTCGCCGACGAAGGTTCTCTCGGCGCGCGCCCGGTCGCCGCCGCTCACCGACGGCCCGCCCACCTTGAGGGAATAATCAAACGACAGCGACTGGCCTTCGCGGACCGGCTCATCCGGGGTCCAGAACGCCACGATGTTATCGTTGGTTTCGTTGTTGGTGGGCAGTTGCACCAGCACCACCCTGCCCTTGCCCCAGTCGCCCTTGGGCTTCACCCAGGCACTCGGGCGGCGATGATAGTTGGCGCCGTAATCCTGGAAATCCTCGAAGTTGGTCTGCCGCTGCATCAAGCCGAAGCCCTGCACCGATTCGGTCTGGAAATAGTCCAGTTTCAGGCTTTTCGGATTCAGCAGCGGCCGCCACAGCCACTCGCCGCTGACCCCGTTATGAACCAGCAGGCCGCCGGAATCGTGCACCCGGGGCCGCCACTCGCCGCGCGGACGGGCGGTGTTGCCGCCGTAGAAAAACATGCTGGTGAGCGGCGCGATGCCCAGTTTCTCGATGTCGCTGCGAATGAACAGACGGGCCTGCACGTCCATCACGGTGTTATCGCCGGTGCGCACGTCGAACCGGTAGGCTCCGGTGAGGCTGCGGCCGTCCAGCAAGGCATACACGGTCATGGTTTCCGACTTGGTGTCCGGGCGCACCAGCCAGAATTCCGTGAACGAGGGAAACTGCTCGCCGGAGGGCAGCCCGGTGTTCACCGCCACGCCCCGGGCGGATAAGCCGAAGCTGTTGTCACGGCCGACGGCGCGGAAGTAGCTGGCGCCGGCGAACACCAGAAACTGGTTGCGGCTGTCCGGGCCCTGCAACGGATAGGTGAGCTTGAAGCCGCCGTGGCCGAGATCCGCGGGGATACGCTTGGCCAGCTCTTCGTTGGTGTAGTTGTAGTCGGTTTTGTTGTAGGTGATCGGGCGGACACCCTCGGCATCCACCTCGTGGAGCACCACCGGATGCTTGAAGTACAGGCCCGGCGACATCAGCATCACCTGGAAGCGGGCGTCGCTTTTGATCCAAAGGCTGTTTTCCGGCTTGAAGCGAATGCCCTGGTACTGCTCGTAGGTAAGCTCGCGGAGAAAGGCGGGAATGGGCGTCGGTGCCTGGTAGGATTCATCGGCCAGCGCCCTGGCCTTGTCGATCACATCCTCAAAAGAGAACCCCGACGCCGGAAGCGGCAAGGCCGCCAGGGCCAGCCACAGCATCAGCATCGGCCACCAACGAAAACGCTCCATGTATACAACCCCGCTGCCTGATGTCGCCGAGCCTGGACCGGCTCGACGCCGCTATCATCAGACAGATGTTAACCGTGTGACAACCGGGCGGGCGGGGATAAACGTCAATAAACTATAAATTTTCGAAAAACCCGCCCGCGACCCTTTAAATCAGGGCCTTGGGGGCGGTGATCACACCGTTGTTGTCGGCGTAGACGAACTCGCCCGGGCGGAACGTCACGCCGCCGAAGGTGATGTCGATGTTCAGCTGGCCCTCGTCCCGGCGCACCGATTTGATCGGCACGCAGCCCAGGGACAGCACGCCGATATCCAGCTTGGCCAGTTCATCCACATCGCGGCAGGCGCCGTGGATGATCACGCCTTCCCAGCCGTTCTTCACCGCGTTCTCGGCGATCATGTCGCCGATCAGGGCGTTGCGCAGGCTGCCGCCGCCGTCCACCACCAGCACCTTGCCTTTACCGTCGGTGCCCAGGTGTTCCTTGACGCGGGAATTGTCCTCGAAGCATTTCACCGTGACGATTTCACCGCCGAAGGCGCCGCGGCCCCCGTAGCTGAACCAGTTAAGGCCGGTGACCACGGACACCAGGTCCGCGTTGTCGTCGCACAAATCACAGGTGACGAAACTCATCTTTACTCCTTCTACGTTAAGACACAGCCCGTGGGTATTTTTCACGAAACTTGCCGGCGTACACCACGAAATCGCGGAAGCGCACCCGGTAGACCCCGGTGGCCGGGCCTTCCAGCGCCATGCCCACCAGCGCCTCGGCGACCCGCTCGCCGCTCACCGGCAGCCAGTGCGCGTCGGTCCAGCGGGTGATCGGGTCGATGATTTTCGAAAAACGAATCCCGAACGCTTCCACCGGACGCGGCCGCTCCCGCTCGCCGAGCAGCAGGGACGGCTGGAACAGCGCCAGCAACGGCAGCTTCAGTGCTTTCAGTTCGCGTTCCGCCTGCCCCTTGGTGCGCGCATAGAAAAACGGCGAATGGGCATTGGCATTGACCGCCGACACCATCATAAAGCGCTGCACGCCGGCATCGCGCGCCGCGCGGCCCACCGCGGTGATCAGATCCAGGTCCACCGCGCGGAACGCTTCCTTGGAGCCGGCCTGCTTCAGGGTGGTGCCGAGCGCGCAGAACACGTCGTCGACCTGAAAATATTCGGTTTCCTTGTCGAATTGCGCCGGCTCCACCACCTTCTCGATCAGTTTCGGATGGTCGATCCCCAGCGGCCGGCGCGTCAGCACCCGTACTTCCTGGTAGGCGTCGCAATCCAGCAGCAGGCGCAAACAATGCCCGCCAACCAGACCGGTGGCGCCCAACAGCAGGGCCCGTCGGCTCATGGCAGTTCCCTCGTTGTTGTCATTCGTCGTCGTTACCTTCCCCGTCGGTATCCACGTCGTGGAGCAACCAGCGCCGCAGCACGGTTTCCAGCTCTTGAAGATGCACGGGTTTGGCGAGAAAGTCATCCATGCCGGCGGCCAGACACTTGGCCTGAACGCCCTCGGCGGTGTTGGCGGTGATCGCGATCACCGGGGTGCGGGTGCGCTCCGCGGCCTGCTCTCTTTCGCGCAGGGTGCGGGTGGCGGTGAAGCCGTCCAGCTCCGGCATCATGCAGTCCATCAGGATCAGATCGAAGCTTTCCTGCTCCAACAGCGCGAGAGCGGTTTCCGCGTTATTGACCGTCTTAACCTGATAGCCGAGCTTGCCGAGCATGCCACGGGTGACCAGCTGGTTGACCTCGTTGTCTTCCACCAGCAGCAGCCGGTAAAGCCTGCGGCGCTCGCGCTCTTCCGGGGTTTCGGTGGGCAGGTCCGGCACCGGCATCTGGCGCGGCACGCCCAGCAACTTGCCCAGTGCCACGCGCAACCCGGTGCGATGAACCGGGCGCACCAGCACCACCAGCCCGTGCTTGTCCACCAGCCGCTGCACCGCCGGCTCGCCGCGCTCTTCGATGGCGCAGATCAGCATCAGTTTCACCGGCCGCAGCCCGGGGTCTTCCAGCACGGTGCGGCACAAGTTCAGCGCCGATTCCCGGCGCCCGTGGGTGTCCACCAGCAGCAACTCAAACTCGCTGTGCTCGCGGTGACCGGCGCGCACCGCCTGCAACGCCTGGTCGTAATCCCGGGCGCCCTGGCAGTAGCTGCCCAGTGCTTCGAATTCTTCCTGCAGACAGGCCAGGGAGCCGCTGCTGGTGCCCACCGCCAGGCCCTGCACCTGGCCCACGGCGCCGGCCAGCTTGGTGCTCTCGCTCATGTTCGCCTGCATGCCCAGGCGCACCGTGAACCAGAACGTGGAGCCTTCGCCGGGATTGCTTTCGGCGCCGATCATACCGCCCATGGCCTCGATCAGACCCTTGCAGACCAGCAGCCCGAAGCCCGCGTGCCGGGTGCTGAAGGCGTCCTGGGCACCGGCCAGGAACTGATCCTCGAACAGATGCTTGAGGGTCTCGGTGTCCATGCCCTGGCCCTGGTCACTGACCCGCACCCGCAGCACGCCGTCGCTTTCCCCTTCGGTGGTGAAATCCACGTCCAGGCGTATTTCGCCGCGCTCGCTGAATTTGATCGCATTACTGAGCAGATTGGTGAGCACCTGCAGCAGACGGTCCCGGTCGCCGCGCACCCGTTTCGGCAGCATGCGGTCCACCACCGCTGACAGCTCCAGATTCTTGGACTGGGCCATGGGGCCGAAGGCTTCCAGGGTCTGCTCCAGGGCGCCGCGCAGGTCGAAATAGTCCGGGCTCAGGGTGATGCGCCCGGTGAGAATCCGGGAGTAGTCCAGCACGTCGTCGATCAGGCTGATCATCAGCTTGCCGCTCTGCCCCGCCACCTGCAGGTATTCCTGCTGCTCGTCACTGAGCCGGGTGTCCTCCAGCAGCGACATCATGCCCATCACCGAATTCATCGGCGTGCGCAATTCATGGGCGAGCCGGTATACCAGGCTGAGCTGGATGTCAGTGTTGGCCGGCAGGTCCCGGCGCCGCTCGGGGGAACCACGGCGCTCGCGGGTGACCGCGTGCCAGAACAGCTCGTACTGCCCCCGGTAAAGACGGAACAGATAGAACGTGTAGGACGTCACCAGCAGCCCCAGCAGCCATTCCTGCAGGCCGGCGGCCAGGAACAGCGAGGCGATCAGCGGCAGGAACATCAGCAGGATATACACCTGCCGCACCCGCAGGCCGGCCATCCAGGAGCTGCCCAGCGCGGTGGTCACACCGACGTTATAGAGAATCACCACGAAGACGTTGAAGCCGGTGCCGACCCGCCACACCAGCCAGGCGGGCAATACCCCCCAGACCAGGGCGTGCAGAATCAGGCCGAGCGCGAACAGCCGGCGCCAGCGCGCCGGCCCGGCGCCGTAGAGGGCGTCAAAGCGCGCCACCAGCCACAGCCGGTAGGCGGTCACCAGCACCACGGCGCCGCCGGCGATCAGCGTCTCCAGCTCGTAAGCCCGGTAGACACCGCCCCAGGCGGTCACCAACGCATAAACCACAAGGGCCGCCAACACCCCCATCAGAGAGTTCTTGGCGGCCCCGTAGTCGACTCGTTTCAGAACCTTGCGATCTTTTCGGTAAATCACCCGTCCACCATCCTCGGACGAAGAAGGCGCTAAAGGTAACACCGTCCAACCGGACAGGCCACTTTACGTTAACGTAAACTTCCCCTAATCTTTTCCGCCATGACACTCAAGCAAAGCTACGGCATCGGCGAGCTGGCACGGGAATTCGACGTGACCACGCGCACCATCCGTTTTTACGAAGACCAGGGCCTGCTCACGCCCCGCCGGCGCGGCCAGACGCGCATTTATTCGCCGGCGGACCGGGTCGCCCTGAAGCTAATCCTGCGCGGTAAACGCCTGGGCTTCTCGCTGGCGGAATCCGGCGATCTGATCCGCCTCTACCAGCCCACCGGCGACAACCGCCAGCAGCTCGGTGCCCTGCTTGAAAAAATCGAAGAGAAACGTACCCAGCTACAACAGCAACTGGTCGACATCCAGATCATGCAACAGGATCTGGACGCGGCCGAGGAACGCGCCAGGCAGGCGCTGAAGGAATTGGAGGAAAGCGATGTTTAACGGCGGCCTGGATTTTCAGTTCGACGACACCCTCACCGCGCTGCAGGACAGCGCCCGCGCCTTCGCCCGCAAGGAGATCGCACCGATCGCCGCGCGCGTGGACCAGGACAACCTGTTCCCCAACGAGCTGTGGAAGAAGCTCGGCGATCTGGGCGTGCTGGGTGTCACCGTGGGCGAGGAATACGGCGGCGCCGGCCTGGGCTACCTGGCCCACACCCTGGTGATGGAGGAAATCTCCCGGGCCTCCGCGTCCATCGGCCTGTCCTACGGCGCCCACTCCAACCTGTGCGTGAACCAGATTTATCTCAACGGCAACGACGCCCAGCGCCAGAAGTACCTGCCCAAGCTGGTCAGCGGCGAGCACATCGGCGCGCTCGCCATGAGCGAGCCCGGCGCCGGTTCCGACGTGGTCAGCATGGGCCTGCGCGCGGAAAAGAAAGGCGACCGCTACGTACTCAACGGCAACAAGATGTGGATCACCAACGGCCCCGACGCCCACACCTATGTGATCTACGCCAAGACCGAACCGGACGCCGGCCCGCGCGGCATCACCGCCTTTATCGTCGAGCGCAACTTCCCCGGTTTCTCCCGCGCCCAGAAGCTGGACAAGCTGGGCATGCGCGGCTCCAACACCTGCGAGCTGGTGTTCGAAAACTGCGAAGTGCCGGAAGAAAACATTCTCGGCGAACTCAACCAGGGCGTGCGCGTGTTGATGAGCGGCCTGGACTATGAGCGCACCGTGCTGTCCGGCGGCGCCACCGGCATCATGCAGGCCTGCCTGGATGTGGTGCTGCCCTACGTCCATGAGCGCAAGCAGTTCGGCCAGGCGATCGGCGAATTCCAGCTGATGCAGGGCAAGCTCGCCGATATGTACGTCACCCTCAACGCCAGCCGCGCCTACCTCTACCAGGTGGCGCGCAACTGCGACGCCGGCCACAGCAGCCGCAAGGACGCCGCCGGCGCCATCCTCTACTGCGCCGAGAACGCCACCCAGATGGCCCTGGACTCGATCCAGTGCCTGGGCGGCAACGGCTACATCAACGANTACCCCACCGGNCGCCTGCTGCGCGACGCCAANCTCTACGAGATCGGNGCGGGCACCAGCGAGATCCGCCGCATGCTGATCGGCCGCGAACTGTTCAACGAGACCGCCTGAGCCATGCCCAAAATCATCAGCCAGCTCAACAAAAGCGCGCCGGAATACGGCCAGTACCGCGAACACAATCTGGCGCTGCGTGACACCCTGAAGGAAAAACTCGACCGCATCGCCCATGGCGGCGGCGAGGCCGCCGAAGCGCGCCTGCGCGACAAGGGCAAGCTGCCGGTGCGCGAGCGCATCCAGCACCTGCTCGACCCGGGCTCCCCTTTCCTGGAGCTGTCGGCGCTGGCCGCCGACGGCGTCTACCCCGGTGAGGACGTGCCCGCCGCCGGCTGTGTCGGCGGCATCGGCCGGGTGGCCGGCGTGGAGTGTATGATCGTCGCCAATGATCCCACGGTGAAAGGCGGCAGCTACTACCCGCTGACTGTAAAAAAACATCTTCGCTGCCAGGCGGTGGCCGCCGAGAACCGGCTGCCCTGCGTCTACCTGGTGGACTCCGGCGGCGCCAACCTGCCGCGTCAGGACGAAGTGTTCCCGGACCGCGATCACTTTGGGCGTATCTTTTTCAACATGGCCAATATGTCGGCGCGCGGTATTCCGCAGATCAGCGTGGTGCTGGGCTCCTGCACCGCCGGCGGCGCCTATGTGCCGGCCATGGCCGACGAAGTGATCATGGTGCGCAACCACTCCACCGTGTTCCTGGCCGGCCCACCGCTGGTGAAAGCCGCCACCGGCGAAGTGGTCAGCGCCGAGGAGCTGGGCGGCGCCGCCCTGCACGGCGAGCAGTCCGGCGTCGCCGACCATCTGGCCGACGACGAACCCCATGCGCTGGATCTGGCGCGCCGCTGCATCGGCCGGCTTAACTGGCACAAGCCGGAACAGCTGGAGGTGCGCCCGGCCCGGCCGCCGGCCTATGAGCCGGACGAACTGTACGGTCTGATTCCGCCCACCACCCGTTCGCCGATGCCGGCCCGGGAGCTGATCGCTCGCATCGTCGACGACTCCGACCTGGACGAATTCAAGGCCAACTACGGCACCACCCTGGTCACCGGCTTCGCCCGCATCCACGGCTTTCCGGTGGGCATTCTCGCCAACGACGGCGTGCTCTATTCCGAGTCCGCGCTCAAGGGCGCCCACTTCGTGGAGCTGTGCAACCAGCGCAAGATTCCGCTGCTGTTCTTGCAGAACATCACCGGCTTCATGGTCGGCAAGAAATACGAAGCGGAAGGCATCGCCAAGCACGGCGCCAAGATGGTCAACGCGGTGGCCTGCGCCAGCGTGCCCAAATTCACCGTGATCACCGGCGGCAGCTTCGGCGCCGGCAACTACGGCATGTGCGGGCGCGCCTACGACCCGCGCTTTATGTTCATGTGGCCCAACGCGCGCATCTCGGTGATGGGCGGCGAACAGGCCGCCAGCGTGCTCACCCAGGTAAAAGCCGCCTCGCTGAAAAAGAAAGGCGAGCACTGGAGCGATGAAGACGCCCAGCGGTTTCAGGACGACATGACCGCCCAGTACGAAACCATGGCGCAACCCTGGTACGCCAGCGCCCGCCTGTGGGACGACGGCGTCATCGACCCGGCGGACACCCGCGACGTTCTCGGCCTGGCCATTTCCGCCAGCCTCAATGCACCCATCGAAGAGACGCGCTACGGCGTGTTCCGCATGTGAGGGAGACAACCATGAGTGTGCAAACCACCCGCCGGGGCCCGGTCACCCACATCACCCTGAACAACCCGGACAAACGCAACGCCTTCGACAACACCATCATCGAAGCGCTGATCGACGCCTTCCAGCAGGCCGGTGGCGACGACGGCCGGGTGATCGTGCTGGACGCCGCTGGCAAGCATTTCTCGGCCGGCGCCGACCTCAACTGGATGCGCGCCATGGGCGCCCTCGACGAGCAGGAAAACCGCGCCGACGCCCTGCGCCTGGCCACCCTGATGGACACCATCGACCGGGCCGGCAAACCGGTGATCGCCCGGGTTCAGGGCGCCGCCTACGGCGGGGCCCTGGGGTTGATCTGCGCGGCGGACATCGCGGTGGCCGCCGACGACGCCCGCTTCTGCCTCAGCGAAGTGAAGCTGGGCATTCTGCCGGCGGTGATCGCGCCCTATGTGGTGCGCGCCCTGGGCGCCCGCCAGGCGCGCCGCTACGTCATGACCGCCGAAGTGATCGACGCCCCCCGCGCCGGCCGGCTCGGCCTGGTCCACGAAGTGGTGCCGGCGGCGGAGCTGGACGCCACCGTGGACAAACTGGTGAGCGCCCTGCTCGACGGCGCCCCCGAAGCGCAACGGCGCGCCCGCGAGCTGGTGCACCGCGCCGACGACAGCGACGTCAGCCAAGGGTTGATCGAGTACACCGCCAACCTGATCGCCGAGCTGCGCACCGGCGCGGAAGGCCAGGAGGGCCTGGGCGCCTTCCTGGAAAAACGCCCGCCGAACTGGAAACCGAACCGGAACTGACCATGGCCGCCATCAACACGCTATTGATCGCCAACCGGGGCGAGATCGCCCGGCGCATTATCCGCACCGCCCGCGAGCTGGGCCTGACCACGGTGGCGGTGTACTCCGACACCGACGCCGACGCGCCCCATGTGCGCGAGGCCGACCGCGCCGTGCGGCTGGGCCCGGCGCCGGCCCGGGACAGCTACCTGGACATCGACAAGGTGATCCGCGCCGCCCGCGACAGCGGCGCCGACGCCATTCACCCCGGCTACGGCTTTTTGTCCGAGAACACCACCTTCGCCGACGCCTGCGCGGACGCCGGCCTGATCTTTGTCGGCCCCGGCGCCGACGCCATCCGCCTGATGGGCGACAAGGCCGCCGCCCGCCAGCACATGGCGCAAAGCGGCGTGCCGGTGCTGCCCGGCTTCGACCGGGAAGGCGCCGACGACGCCACCCTGATCGCCGAGGCCGACAAGGTCGGCTTCCCGCTGCTGATCAAGGCGGTGGCCGGCGGCGGCGGCAAAGGCATGCGCGCGGTGGACAACGCCGCCGGCTTCCAGGAAGCCCTGGCCGCCGCCCGCCGCGAGGCACGCAACGCCTTCGGCGACGACCGGGTGCTGCTGGAGCGCTACCTGCCCACTGCCCGCCACGTGGAAGTGCAGGTGTTCGCCGACAACCACGGCAACGCGGTGCACCTGTTCGAGCGCGACTGCTCGGTGCAGCGCCGCCACCAGAAAATCATCGAGGAAGCCCCTGCCCCCGGCCTCACCGAGGCCCAGCGCCGGGCTCTCGGCGACGCGGCGGTGCGCGCCGCCCGCGCCATCGACTATCGCGGCGCCGGCACGGTGGAGTTTCTGTTCTCCCCCGAAGGCGAATTCTTCTTCATGGAGATGAACACCCGCCTGCAGGTGGAGCACCCGGTCACCGAGCTGATCACCGGCGAGGATCTGGTCGCCTGGCAACTGGCCGTGGCCGAAGGCCGGCCGCTGCCGAAAAGCCAGGAGCAGATCCAGCGCCACGGCGCCGCCATGGAGGTGCGCCTGTACGCGGAAAACCCCTACCAGCAGTTCCTGCCCTCCGCCGGGCGCCTGGAACAACTGCGCTGGCCGGCACAGGTCCGCGTGGACAGCGGCTTCGAGGCCGGCGACCGGGTCAGCGACCATTACGACCCGATGATCGCCAAGCTGATCAGCCACGGCGGCGACCGCGACCAGGCCCGCCGCCGGCTGGTGGCGGCCCTGGACGATCTCGCCATCAGCGGCGTGCATCACAATGCCGCCTTTCTGCACCGGGTTCTGAGCAGCCCGGTGTTCGCCGACGCCGAGTTGGACACCCGCCTGCTTGAGAAACACCCGGACCTGATGAAGCCGGCGCCGGCGGACAGCGACCTGGTCGCCGTGGCCGCCGCTGGCGCCGTGGCCCAACGGCCCGCCACCGGCAACGACCCCTGGGGCGCGCTGCCGGGTTGGCGTCCGCTGGGACAAAAGCGCACCCTGATCCCATTGCGGGTGGGCGAGCAGGCCCACACCGTGGTGCTCGACAATGACCAGGCCCGGGTGGACGGCGGCGAGCCCGCGCCCTTCCACCTGCGCCGCCGGGGCACCGCCTTTGAGCTGCACTGGGGCGAGCGACGGCTGGCCGGCCACCTGATCGAGTCCCACCATGGCGACGCCCGACATACGGCGGTATTCGTGCACGGTCAGGATTACCCGGTGGAGATACACCCGGCCCGGGAGAGCGACCGCGCCGGCGGCCAGGACGGCTTCATCGCGCCCATGAGCGGCACCATCGTCGCCTGCCATGTGGCAGCCGGCGCCACGGTGGCCGCCGGGGACGCGGTGATCACCCTGGAAGCCATGAAGATGGAGCACACCCTGCGCGCCGGCGCCGCCGGCACCGTGGAACGCTTCCACGTGGCCGATGGCGACAGCGTCGCCGAAGGCACGCTCCTGGTTGATTTCAATTCGCTGGATTCCGAAACGGAGGCACAATGACAACAACCCCGACCCCGCTCTGGCAGCCCGATGAAAAGCGGCTCAACGAAGGCCAGCCCGCCGCGTTCCGCGCCCGCGCCGAACAGCTGGCCGGCACGCCGCTCACGGATTACCGGGACCTGCACCGCTGGTCGGTGACGCAGCCGGAGGCGTTCTGGAATCTGGTCTGGGATTTTTGCGAACTGCGCGGCCATAAAGGCGAGCGGGTGCTGGCGCCGTCACCGGTGTTCCGCCACAACCGCTGGTTCCCGGACGCGCGCATCAACATGGCCGAGAACCTGCTGCCCCGGCACGACACCCACACCGCCCTGGTGAGCATCGACGAGGGCGGCCGCCGTGACCAGATCAGCTACAACGACCTGCACGTGGCCGCCGGCCAGGTGGCCGCGCAGCTCCAGGCCGCCGGCGTTGAGCCCGGCGACCGGGTCGCTGGCTACATGCCCAACCGCATCGAAACCGTGATCGCCGCTCTGGGCTGCGCCTGGATCGGCGCCATCTGGTCGTCCTGCTCGCCGGACTTCGGCGTCGAAGGTGTCCTGGACCGCTTCGGCCAGATCGAACCCAAGGTGTTGTTCGCCTGCGACGGCTACCAGTACAACGGCAAGTGGATCGAGCTGGATGAACGCATCCAGGCGCTGCATGAAAAACTGCAGCCGGAATTGCTGATCGTGATTCCCGGACGCGGCGACACCAGCGCGGTGCGCCAGGCGCTCAACTGGCGCGACTGGCTGGCCGCCGCCGGGGCGCCGCCGGCCTTCGCCGAGCTGCCGTTCGACCATCCGCTTTATATTCTCTATTCCTCCGGCACCACCGGCGCGCCCAAGTGTATCGTGCACGGCACCGGCGGCGCCCTGATCCAGCACGCCAAGGAACACCGCCTGCACGGCGACCTGGGCGCCGACGACGTGCTGTTCTACTTCACCACCTGCGGCTGGATGATGTGGAACTGGCTGGTCAGCGGCCTGCAGACCGGCGCCACCCTGGTGCTCTACGACGGCAACCCGGCCTACCCGGACGCCACCCGCCTGTTCGATGTGATCGACGCGGAGAAGATCACCCACTTCGGCACCAGCGCCAAGTTCGTGCAGGCGGTGGAAAAAGCCGGCGCCGTGCCCCGCGACAGCCACGACCTGTCCACCCTGAGCACGCTCTACTCCACCGGCTCGCCGCTGCTGCACGAGAGCTACGACTTCCTCTACGAGAAGGTCAAACCGGACCTGCTGGTGAGCTCGATTTCCGGCGGCACCGATATTATTTCCTGCTTCGCGCTGGGCAGCCCGCTGGTGCCGGTGTACCGGGGCGAACTGCAGTGCCTGGGCCTGGGCCTGGACGTGGCGGTGTTTAACGACGACGGCGAGCCGGTGGTCGGCGAAAAAGGCGAACTGGTGTGCCGCGCCCCCTTCCCCGCCTGCCCGGTGGCGTTCTGGAACGACCCGGACGAGGAGCGCTTCCACGGCGCCTATTTCGATCGTTTCGAGAATGTATGGGCCCACGGCGACTACGCCGAAATCGTCCCCCATGACGGCCACGACGGTCTGGTGATCCACGGCCGCTCCGACGCCGTGCTCAACCCCGGCGGCGTGCGCATCGGCACCGCCGAAATCTACCGCCAGGTGGAAACCCTGGAGGAAATCCGCGAGGCCATCGTGGTCGGCCAGCAGTACGACGGCGACGTGCGCGTGGTGCTGTTCGTGGTGCCCGCCGAGGGCATCGAACTGACCGACGAGCTGCGGAAAAAAATCCGCACCACCATCCGTGCCGGCGCCAGCCCGCGCCATGTGCCGGCGGTGATTCTCACCGTGCCGGAAATTCCGCGCACGGTGAGCGGCAAGATCGTCGAGCTGGCGGTGCGCGATGTGGTGCACGGCCGCGAGGTGCGCAACCGCAACGCCCTGGCCAACCCGGACGCCCTCGCCCACTTCGCCGACCGGCCCGAGCTGGCCTGATCATGACGGGCCGGGCGTTGCTGCTCGCGCTGTTCTGGCTGCTGGCCGGAACCGCGCAAAGCGCGGTGGCGACCTTCCAGGGCGAGGCCCTGGAAGACCTTACCGGGCTGCGTACCGACCGCCTGGAAGTGGCCGCCTACCGGGACGGCGAGCTGCGCAGCGTCCGCCACCAGTGGCTGGCCTGGTCGCANCGCGGCTGGCCCNACTTCAGCGAGGANGACGNCAGCCGCCGGGCCGGNGANACCGGCCGGGTGGGCCCCCGTGACCGGCTGCTGGTGGACCACGCCGACGGCGGCGAGCGACTGCCCTCCCCCGGCCAGGAAGTAATCGGCGAACTGGCGCTCGACAGCGACGGCGAGCGGCCCGTTTATTTCTACGTGCTGGCCCGGCCGCCGTTCCAGGGTTTCACCCCGCCGGTGACCCTGGAGCGCGACGACGACGGCGACCCGCTCAGCCTGCGCACCGCGGACTACCGGCTGGAATTTCTGGACGGCAACCTGTTCCAGTGGGGCGATTTCANCTACCGGCATTACCGNGNCCCGGANGNNNAACCGCAACGGACNCTGCTGGACAGTNTNAAACTNCGNCTCAGCGCCGGGGNNTTCAGCGAGGNCGCCCGCCTCACACTCACCAACGAAAACCTGGACCCGCAAATCCAGCAGGTCATCGAAGGGCCGCTGGCGACGCTGGTGTACGCCACCACCCGGGTGCGCGTGGCCGGCCTGCGCGTGCTCACCGTGCACAACCACTTCGTGCTGATGGAAAACCGGCTCGCCATCCACAGCCGCTTCGCGTTGCCCGGCATCGCCGCCACCGTGCTGCGCGACCCGCGCGCCCGGGTCAGCGTCGACGGCCACGATCTCCAGGGCGCGCGGCTGCGCACCAGCTGGACCGGCGAGCGGGAAGCGGTGGTGGACGGCCGGCTTTCGGACACCGAACGGGCCATGCTGCGGCGCCCGGTGCCGGCGGAAAACTGGCTGCGTTTCGATACCGGGCGGGGCTTCGCCCTGCTCGCCCGGCTGCACTTCGCGGAAGGGTTTGATACCGGTGCCCGGCTGATCTATCAGGACGACCCGGACCTGGAGGAAACACCGGAGCGGTTCCCCGGCCAGCAGCCCAACGTGGGCTTCGAGATGGACCGGATACCGTTCGGTGAGCGTTTCTACTTCCTGGCGGAGCTACATTTTTCCGAAAAAAACTATTTTTCCGAAGACTGAATCGCCGCCAACGCCTCGCGCAGCGGCGCCGGGATCGACACCGGACGCCCGCTCTCCCGGTCCACGAACACATGCACCACGAAACCCAGCGCCTTGGCGTCACCGCTCTCTCCGAACAGCGCCAGACCATAACGCACCGAGCTGTTGCCCAGCTTGTCCACGCGCATGCCGATGGTGAGCGCGTCCGGGTAGGCGGCGGCCTCGAAATAGTCGCAGCCGGAGCTCACCACATAGGCGATCACGTCGCCGTTATGGATATCCAGCCCGCCCTTGTCGATCAGATAGCGGTTGATGGTGGAATCGAAGTAGCTGTAGTACATGACGTTGTTGATATGGCCGTAAACGTCATTGTCCGCCCAGCGGCTGTCCACCGGGCACAGATAGCCGAACGCCTCGCGCCCGGGCCGTTGTTTCGCCTGCGCGGATTGGCTGTTGGCATCACTCATGGCTGCTCCTTCGATCAATACGGACAAGGCCGGCAATGATAACCTAGGGCGCAATGAATGACTCCCCAGTGACCCACAAGGAGAACACCATGGCCCCAGGCCCGTCGCGGTCCCTGCCAGCGCTGTCAGCGGTACTCGGCGCCCTGCTCCTGCTCAGCGGCTGCGTGTCGGTGGCGCAGCGGGATTACCAGCCGGCGCCCAACCCGATTCCGCGGGATATCCGCCACTATCAGTTGAGCATCGACCCGCCGTTACCGGCGGATCAGGTGCGTATCGAGGTGGTGTACCGGTCCGAGGGAGACACCTGCCCGGTGACCCAGGCGGGCACCCAGTTCCGCCCTGAACGCCAGGGCCAGAGCCTGAGTTTCCAGGTGCCGCTGGACATGTTCCGCAACCAGGACGGCTGCGAGTGGCTGCCCAATCAGCTGTGGATCGCGCTGCAGGCCGGCGGCAACTACAACACCCGCTTCAGCGTGCCGCTGGCGCTGGGCCGGCAGGTGCGCTGGTGCCGGCTCAACCCGGAGCACGGCGCCTGCATGGCCCGCGAAAGCGACATCCGCCGCTATAAAATACCCGGTGGCGTGCACCGGGTGGTGGTGAGACAGGGCCGTTAATCAGGCCATGCGTTCGGCGATGCGCGTGGCCAGGGCGTACACGGTCACCTGGGGGTTCACGATGATCGAGGTGGGCAGCAGGCTGGCGTCCGCCACATAGAGCCCTTTCACATCATGGGTTTCACCGTCCGAGTTGACCACGCTGGTGTCCGGGTCGGCGCCCATGCGGCAACTGCCCTGCGGGTGATAGCTCACCATGCGCAGGTGCTGGGGCTGGTTGTCGAGCCCCTCGATGGCGCCGTCGATATCCGCTTCGGAACGAATCACCCGCTTGTCGCTGGACGGTACATAGACTTCCTCGGCGCCGGAGGCCAGGTGCAGTCTGGCGGCCGCTTTCAGGGCCCGCTTCATGGACGGGAAATCCGAGTTGGCGAGCTGGTAGTCGATCACCTTGCGGCCGTCCTCCCAGCGGATGGTGCCCACGTTGTGGTCGTGGATCAGCGTCACCAGACCGCCCAGGTACTTGGCGTCCTTCATGAACTGCATGAACGGCTCGCCGGTGCCCGGCTCCGCGGTCATGCTCAGCTCCGCCAGGCCGGCGCCGCCGTCCTCCAGCACGAAGCCGCCCTTGTCCGGGTGCAGAAACTCGTCCACGTACACGCCCAGCATGGCGCCGCGCCAGGCGTGCACCGGCTTCGGATAGCGCGCCGACACATACAGCGACGGGTGGCAGGCGAAGTTCTTGCCCACCTGCCCGGACCGGTTGGCCAGGCCGCCCTTCAACAGCAGCAAGGGCGTCTGCACGGCACCGGCGGCGAGGATCACCCGCTCCGCGTTGACCGTCATGTCCGCCACCTTGGCGCCGTCGTGGCCGGTGACCTCGGCGCGCACACCGCGCGCCCGGCCGCCGTCGGCCAGCACCTCGGTGACGCGGGTGTCCGCGTAAATGCGGGCGCCGTGGGCGGTGGCCCAGGGCAGATAGCTGACCAGCATGGACTGCTTGCGTTCGGTCTTGCAGCCGGACAGGCAGTGCCCGGTGAGCGCGCATTCACGAATATTGCGTTTGAACGGTTTCACCGACCAGCCCAGCTTGTTGGCGCCGGCGCGGATCAGCTGGCCGTGGCGGGCGATCTCGTGTTCCTTGTTTTCCTCGATGGAGAGGTTCTTTTCCACCCGGTCGAAATACGGCGCCAGTTCTTCGGCGGTCAGATCGCTGAGCCCGAAATCCCGCTGCCAGTCCTGCAGAATAAAGTCCGGGGTGCGGAAGCACACGCAGCCATTCACCACCGTGGAGCCGCCCACGCAGGCGCCCTGCAACACCAGCAGGTCGCCGCTTTTATTGGTCTGGCCGCCGTGGTCCTGGTACAGGGTTTCCAGGCTTTCCGGGAAGCGCTCGGTAAAGTCTTTCGAGGGGACATAGGGCCCCGCTTCCAGAATCACCACCTTCTTGCCGCGCCGGGCCAGCTCATAGCCGGCCACCGCGCCGCCGGCGCCGGAGCCGACGATCACCACGTCCGCGTCCAGGGTCAGCGCACTCTGTTTAATGTCCTTCGCTTCGGTCACCGGCAAGCCGGAAGACCGCCATTGCACTTCGCTCATGCGTTGCCCTCCTCAGTGGCTTGCTCCGATTGCTGATCCGGCAGGGGCGCGTTGCCCAGATAGGCGATGCCCCAGCGGTCGGACACCGGGCCGTCGAATTCCACCGGCCCCCAGGTGCTTTCGTCACGCCAGTAGGAGGTGTAGGTGAGCTGCTTGATCACCGTGCCCAGGGTGCGCTGCACCACATTGCCCCGGCTCCAGGCGTCGAAATAATCGCGGGCGGTGGCCTCGTCCAGATCCACGAAGCGCTTGCCGTGGAAAAACACCGCGGCGTTATCGAACAGCGTCAGCCCAGTGGCCACGTCCTTGCGGGTGGCCGCGTCCATGAAGCCGAGAATGCCCTGCACATTGCGCACCACCGGCACCTGGTCGCTGGGCGTGAGATCGGTGCCCACGGTGGGCAGCAACGCCACCCGTGCCCGGTCGAACAGATGGTATTCCTGGCGGCTCAGGCCGTCGGCCCAATCCGGTTTCGGCCGGTCGTCCAGGGGCGACAGGCGCAGCAGCGCGAAGCCGCCCGCGGCGACGGTCGCCACGCCGGCGCCGCCGATCAGGCCCCACTTCAGGAACCGCCGCCGGGTCACGCCCTGCTGAAAGGCCGAGGACAACCGGCGCGCTGTTTGTTGTTGTGATGACATCGGGAATTCTCGTCGAGCTCGGGGATGCCTTGAAGCTACTCAAGAGGCCCGGGCAATACAATATGTTTACCCTGACAGCGCCGCTTGACCGCTCAGCACAGCCTTTCCCATTGACCCTTCGCCGGCTTACGGATACTGTTCTTATGTACAGTATTTCAAATATCCCGGATGTTCCTTCATGCCGCCCATGCCGCCTGATTTCTTGCAACAATTGCTGGCCCGCAGGGACACCTGGTGGGGCCGCGAAAGCACCGGCAGCGGCCAGGGGCAAAGCACCGGCTTCGCCGACCTGGACCGGATCCTGGCCGGCGGCGGCTGGCCGGAGCAGGGCCTGGTGGAGCTGCTCTGCCCGCTGCCCTGCCCGGCGGTGCTGCATCTGCTGTTGCCGGTGCTGGCCAGCGACGGCCCCGGCGCCCGCCTGATCGCCAACCCGCCGATGCGCCCTTCCGCCACCATGCTGGCCCGGGCCGGGGTGCCCCTGGACGACCTGCTGATCCTTCGCAGCGACGACCGCGCCACCCTGTTGCGCGCCAGCTTCGAAGCGATCGCCGGCGACACCGTGCGGCTGGCGTTGCTGTGGGCGCCGGGCGGGCCGTTGCCGGCGGGCACCCTGCGGCGTTTGCATCTGGGTGCGCAACAGGGGCGTTGCCTGCTGATACTGGTGCGCCCGCGCCAGGCCGGACAGCAACCCAGCCCGGCCCCGCTGCGCCTGGACCTGAGCTGCCCGGCCCCCGGCGAACTGACCGTCACCGTGCACAAGCAGCCCGGCGGCCGGGCCGGACTGCACTGCCGTCTGCCGCTGCTGCCCGAGCACCTGCGCCGGC
>FUFK010042865.1_pt1 | contig 47561 bp, 50 predicted proteins | sample 1021851 | NCBI WGS metagenome assembly FUFK01 (sample SAMEA51879418, study PRJEB19060) | metagenome
GAGTGGGTTAGCTATTACGGGAAGCACAGCTACATTCACAACTTCTGATAACTCAACTCAACTAACGGTGAAAAGCACAGACGGTGACGCAAATGCGGGGCCAGTTTTTGATCTTGTTCGAGACTCTGGCTCTCCTGCCGACAACGACGTTCTCGGAAGAATAAGGTTTCGCGCCGACAACGATGCCGGTGAAGAAACGACAATGGTTTATATGCAAACGAATCTGCTCGATGCAAGCGACGGCACTGAAGATGCAGGTTTAGATTTGTTCTCTAAAGTAAGCGGTACGCTTCGAAGAAGAATCTCCATCAATTCAACAGAATCCGTGTTCAATGAAGACAGTCGAAACTTAGACTTCCGCGTTGAGTCTGACAGTAACACTCATGCGCTGTTCGTAGAAGGGTCTACTTCTAACATCGGCATCACTGGACAGACCAGCCCAACTTTCAACCTAGATGGCGGATTTGTAACTCAAACTTGGGGCTGGCATCTCAACACGTCTTATCAAGCCGGTTTCACCTACACGACGACAGACCGCTCTTTATCGATCTTCACCAAGTCTGCTGACAACGCCGATTATATTAAATTTAGTACGGGCGGAAGCGCGACAGAGAGAGGGCGAATAACGGCGGCAGGAGATTTCGGTCTCGGCACGGCTAGCCCGGGGGCAGCGTTAGACATCAATCGTGCTACTGGCACCGCATCTTATGCGCGCGTGGGTAATGGGGGCAATGTTCAAGCATACATTGGTGTGGCTGGTGACAACCTGCCCGTGTTAGGCAGTTTTACGAACCATGCTTTGCGTATGGTCGTCAATGCGTCCGAGGTGGCGAGGTTTGATACATCAGGCAACTTGCTGGCTGGTACTACTAATGCAAATCCTGCGGCAAACAATGTAACAGGTCACGCTTTAAAAGCTGGAGGATTAGCTGAGCACTCTAACTCTGGCGCTGTCGTAATGCGTCTAAATAGGACTGATTCTGACGGTGATATTCTTCAGTTTTATAAAGGAACCGGCACAGTCGGTGTTATTCAAACAAAATCAAGTCAGTTAAGTATTGGTACAGGTGACACGGGCATTCAGACTAATCAAGATGTCAACGCCATCATCCCGCACAACATTACCACAAATGCCAACGTAGATAATTCAATTGATCTCGGGTATGCGGCTGGCGGAACTAATTTCAGATTCAAAGATATATACCTATCAGGCGGTGCATACCTTGGTGGCACAGGTTCAGCCAACTATCTGGATGACGTAGAAACTGGCACATGGACACCAACACTTGCAACAGGGACGGTTGCGAACAAGTCTGGAAACTATACAAAAATAGGCAGATTGGTTCATGTAACGGGTTTTTTCTCAGCGTTAAGCGATAGATCATCAACAAACGGGCTTCAAATATCCAACCTTCCTTTTGCTATAGGTGTAACAAACAGAGCATATCCGTCTGGTATTTTTGGTCAGTATATTGACCAGTCACCTGACACTGCTTATGCCAGTGGCTCAACTACATTTTCTGTTTATTCAGCAAAAGCAACGGGAGCATATGAGTTTGTTCAGCATAACGACTTTAACAATACAGCCAGCGCACTGTACTTCTCGATAACTTATTACGCATAACCCTAGTGGATTCTAGGGTCGGACAGCCTAGCCAAAGGAGATAAAAATGGCACTTTCAGAAGCAACGGTACAAGACAAAATCGAATTAGTAGATTGCGGAGGCTATAAGATCATTCAAGTTCGCACTGCAACCGTGATCACAAAGGATGGATCAGAAATCAGCCGCACGTTTCATCGCCATGTAGTCGGCCCCACAGATGATGTCAGCAGCGAAAGCGCAGACGTTCAGGCGTTAGCGGCACAATTCTTTACAGACGAAGCAAAAGCGGCATACACCGCAGCACAATCGGAGCCAGTTTGATGGCGGCAACAATGACTTGGGTCGTATCACAATGCGACCGCGTAATAGCAGACGGGGGCATCAACAATATTCATTGGCGGTGCAACGCAACAGAAACTGCAAATGGAACTGATTATGAGGCTACTAGCTACGGTACCTGCGGCCTCACCTATGACGCAAGCAGCAGCGATTTCATTGCCTACGACAGCGTGACACAAGAGAACTGTTTGACCTGGATTTACGCCAATGGCGTCGATAAAGACGCCATCGAGGCTGCGTTGCAGGCAGACATCGACTTACAAATTACACCGACAGAAGGATACGGCACACCATGGAGTTAAATCTCAAATTAGACCAAGGCGAGGTGCAGGACATTCTTAACGTGCTAGGTGAACTGCCCAGTAAATCAGGCGCTTGGCCGCTGATGATGAAAATTCAGGCCCAGGCGCAAGCCCAGTTACCTGAGCCGGAGGAAGAAGAACCAAGCGAGGGCGAAGAGCCTGAAGAGGCAGCGGTCGTACAGTGACACCTACTCAGCAAGCAATTGCGAAGATCGAAGCGTTGGAGCGCGAGGTCAGCATTCGCCATGAGGAAGTTGAGCGAAGGCTTGAACGTGGCGATAAGCGGTTCGACAAACTTGAAGCAATGATTTGGGGGGTCTATGTAACAGTCATCGTCGCTGTCGCCTTACCACAATTGTTAGTCAGGTAATGGCCCATGGTGATAGAGAGCGTGGTTATGGCCAGTGCAATTTTGAAGCAGGTCAGCGACACGATTGGCGCAGTGAATGAGGGAAAAGCGTCTATAGAGACAGCGATGGGCCTGATAGCAGATTTTGGCGCTGGCTTAAACGACTTTCAAAAGTCGAAATCGACTGGATTCACGAAGCTCTCAAGCGGCGATGTATTAAAACTGAGCATGATTCGTAGAAGCCAAGAGCGATACGAACACGAGCTTAGAACGCTGTTGCTAGCGATGGACAGCACATTATTAGCCCAATACGACGCAGCGATTGCTGAAAACAAAAGAAGGCATCAAGAGCAACAAAGGTACATGGCTAAAAAGAAAAAGGAACGTGATCGGCTCATGCAGCAGATTTTTGTCGGAGGAACTACGTTAATTGTTGGCGGCGGGATTGCTCTCGGTTTGATTGTCTTAATTATTAAGGCATTCGGATGATTATGGCTTTTTTGCTGGTGATGCTCGTTGATGGTGAAGAAGTTGGCGGGAAGTTTCACTTTCGCAATGTTCACAGATGCAATCAATTCGCGCATTGGCTGGAAAACGGCACCGTAAAGCCGATTGAGAATCGTCGTATAAACAATCAGGTCAACATTACAGCGTACTGCATACCTGTAAAAGTTTTGCCTAGCACGACCTTCTACGATTGAGATGAGTGCGAAACGGTTAGAGAAAGACAGTGATTATGCCGAGTACGACGCCGATGGCGATGGCGTCGTAACAGATGAAGAGCTTGAGACAAGTAAGGAGTTGCAAGAGCTTAAGATTAGTAACGAAAGAGCGCAGGCGCAAAGAAGCATGAGTTGGTTCGCTCTGTGGGGAATGTTGCTGTACCCGTCGTTAGTAGTGGTAAGCAGTTGGGCTGGCTTGGTACAGGCAGCAAGCATTTTAGGTGATATGGCTAGCGTCTACTTTGTGAGTGTCGCAGGCATATTGGCAGCGTTCTTTGGGGCGCAGGCATGGTCGAACAGAGGTAATAGCAGATGAGCATAGTTGCTTCACTGGTAGGGCCGGTAACGGGCCTACTAGACAAGTTTATAGAGGACAAAGATCAGAAGGCAAAGCTCGCGCACGAAATAGCCACTATGAGCGAAAAACATTCGCAAGAGGCGATGTTAGCTCAGCTAGAAATAAACAAAGCAGAAGCGGCCACAGGATCGTTGTTTATCGGGGGATGGCGTCCCTGTATTGGTTGGATATGTGCCTTCGGCCTGCTCTACAACACGATCATCGTAAACATATTAGGAATATGGGTTGAGGTGCCAGAAGTGGATACAACACTACTGGTGCCAGTAATGATGGGCATGTTAGGGCTTGGCGCTATGCGTAGCTATGAGAAGGTCAACAAGGTGGCGAGAGAGAAGTAATGACCGCTTTGGTAGAAATGCTTAAACGTCAAGAAGGTGTACGCAGTCACGCATATCAATGCAGTGCTGGGTACACCACGGTTGGTGTTGGTAGAAACATCGACAGCAATGGTGGCATTGGTTTGTCAGATGATGAGGTTGAGTACTTGCTTCGCAACGACATTGAGCGCTGCCAGATGGAACTGGATACCGCTTTTCCTTGGTTCAAGAAATTAGATCGTGTGAGGCAAGATGCGATGGTCAGCATCGTTTTCAATCTTGGTCTGACCAAACTTATCAAGTTTCAAAACGCCCTCGGCCACATGGCCGATGGCGATTACATACTGGCAGCAGCAGAGTTCAGAGATAGCAAATGGCGCAGACAAGTTGGAATGCGCTGTGAGGAGCTGTGCGCGATGATAGAGACGGGGTTCTACGGTGACACTGCTTAGTATTCAGCCCCCAGCAGGTATCGTAAAAAACGGTACTGAGCTGCAACAGTCTAATGCCTGGAACGATGGCAACCTCGTTAGATGGAACGAAGGCAGCTTACAGCCCGTTGGCGGTTGGAGAGCCAGAACAACTGTGGCTCTCACTGGTAAGTGCCGAAACATCATCGCTTACCTAGATAATGACGGCGACCGCAGAACGGTCGCTGGCACCCACTCTAAGTTATTTTTCATTGCTGAAGACGGTACGCTTTCAGACATCACCCCGGCAGGTTTTACGGCAGGCACCGCTGATGCGAACCAGAACCTTGGCTATGGTGGTGGGACTTGGAACCTTTCNACGTGGAACAGTCCGCGACCAGATACAGGCTCCTATGCCCCCGCTACAACTTGGTCGTTAGACACCTTTGGGCAGTTTGTTATTGGATGCTCGACTTCGGACGGAAAGCTCTATCAATGGGAAAACAACCCGTCTGTCGTCGCTGCTGTTCTAAGCAACGCACCTGTCAGTAACACTGCTGTCGTCGTTACAGAAGAGCGATTTGTCGTAGCCCTGGGTGCTGGTGGGATTGGAAACAAGGTAGCTTTTAGCGATCAGGAAGATTCAAACCTTTGGACGCCAGCGGCAACAAACCAAGCCGGTTCTTTTACTTTGGCTACAAACGGTAATCTGATAGCAGGTCGCCGTATGCGTGGTGAAACGCTACTCCTCACCGATATTGACGCCCATGTGATGCGATTTATCGGGCCACCTCTGGTGTTTGGTTTTCAACAGGTTGGAACAGGCTGTGGCGCTATAAGTGCCAACTCCTGTGTTATAGCGGATGGCTCTGCAATATGGATGGGTCGTAATGGCTTCTTTACTTATAACGGCTCCGTCAGATCGTTACGCAGTGCTGTTGGCGACTTTATTTTTGAAAACATGAACCCCGACCAAAGAAGCAAAGTCTTCGGTGTCCTTAACAGCAACTTTGCTGAGGTTATCTGGTTCTACCCGTCCAAGGGCAGCAATGAAAACGATAGTTATGTCAGTTATAACTATCGTGAGGGCCACTGGCAGATTGGTTCGTTGAATCGAACAGCAGGCTTCGATAGCGGCGCTTTTATATACCCTAATTATGTAGATGAGTCCGGCATCGTGTTTGAGCACGAGGCCGGATATGCCTACGACACAGACACAGAGATCTTTGTTCAGAGCGGCCCGATTGAGATAGGCAATGGTGATCGTTACATGGTCGCTAAAAGCCTCATAAGCGACGAGAGCGCGGCTGGAGCGGTAACTGCAACCTTCAAGACCAAGAACTATCCAACGGCCTCTGAAACGACTCATGGGCCGTTTACCTTAACCTCTACGCCGACTTCCGTAAGGTTTACAGGTCGTCAAGTAAACATGCGTGTTACAGGCGTAACTAATTCGAGTTGGCGCGTTGGAAACATGCGCCTTGATGTTGTCCCTGGAGGCAGACGATGAGACTGCCGGATTCAGGAGCAGAGTACTCCCAGCAACAGGAGCAACAAAAAAGCCTTATTTTAGAGCAGGCAGACTCATTAAATTTTAAGAAGTTTCAGGATATTGAAGTAGGCGATGCAAGGCTGGTGCTAAAATCACCTAACGGCACTCGTTATTCAATAACCGTCGATAATTCAGGAAACTTAACAGCTTCATCAATATGAAAGCACAGAGACAAATCAGCGCAGCAGAAGCAATGGAGCCTTACCGGCATTTGGTCGAGGGTGCTTTGCGATACGCGGCTGAGACCTACTCGTATGAAGATGTGGTCAATGCTGTGCAAGCAGGCGAGATGTTTTTCTGGCCTGCTGATGAAAGTTTTTTGATAACGGAAGTCGCGCAGTTTCCGCGTAAGCGGACACTGCATGTGTTTTTGGCAGGTGGGAAGCTGTCAGAAATAAAAGCGATGGACGAGTCGATAGTGGCATACGCAGAGATATTAGAGTGCGATGCGATCTCACTATCGGGCAGAGCTGGATGGGAAAAAGCGCTAGGTGATTTGGGTTACAAAAAAATTCACACCACCTTAGGCAAGAACATCAATGGCCACAGGAATACTGAACTTCGACCCAGAAGCGGTTGAACAAGACATATTAGATTTTTACGGCGGCAACGCTCAGCAGATTGCTCAGCCAGATCAAAGCTACTTTGCGCAGTTTGCTCTGCCTAGTACAAGCGAGCCTGTAAACCGGCCTACACCGCAACCTGACGCGATGCCTGTGATGGGCAATCCTATGCCACCCCCTTTCATGGGCGCTTCAACACCACCTATCACTGTCAACCCTAGGGCTTTCTTAAACGGCGTCCCTGCTACAAACCTAGGTGCTTTGCCGCGTGAGATTCAGGATGCGATAGACATTCTGAATCGCAGTTCCGTATCAACCAGGAAAAGAAAGAGCGCTCAGAACACATTAGACGAATTCAACGCNAGCCTGATGGAGTCAGAGCCTGCCCCAAACATACCGATACCTGAGATGGCTTCGCAAAGAGATGTGTTGGGGGCGCAGCCTTCTGAAATCGAACAGCGTGCTATGGCAATCGCAGGTGCTGACCCAACAGCAATGCTTGGTCGTCAACCAACCCAGCCAGAAATGGCGGCGATGTCTACTCCAATAGATCGAAGCCTACAAATGAGAATACAAGAGTTGGAAGCCTTGAACGACGGTCGTGTGCCGAACATGGGCTTCATGGGAATGAGGTTTTAACGATGGCAGGTAAAAACAGACAAAGCTCTTCGACGGAGTTTGATCCAGAAATCAAAAGTCGTTTGCTGCAAGTTTTCGATCAGGGCCAGCGCCTTTCAGCAATGCCATTCCAGCCTTACGAGGGTGCAACGGTTGCTCCTCTAGCTCCTGTTCAGCTTGAGGGTATGCAAGCCACTGCCGATGCCGCTAGAGGCGGCATCGGGCAGCAACAGTTGGCTACAGCGACGCAAGCGGCAGAACGAGCGGCAGGATTCACGCCTTCGTTTTTCAATGTAAACCTTGGGGCTGACGTACCAACCGTAGGCACTACAGGGGTTGCAGCCCAGCAGATTGGCCCTGTGCGTATTGGTGAAAGAGTAAGCCCGGTCGGTATGGCTCAGACATCTCCTGATGTTAGCTTTGGCGTAGATCCCGTTACAGCACAACAAGTGCAGGGCCGTGCCGTAGAAGCCCAGAGTCTTGCACAAACGGATTTGTCTCCCTACCAAAACCAGTATCAAAGCGCTGTTATTGATGCGGCCTTGGGTGATGTTGAAAGAAATCGTGCAATGGCTTTGAACCAAAATAAAGCCGAGGCGACACGACAAGGTGCTTTTGGAGGAGATCGTGATGAGTTGTATCGAGCAACGACAAATCAGAACTTTGATAGAGAGGCTTTGCGTACTGCTGCCCAACTACGCGCACAAGGTTTCGAGTCTGCTGCTCGAAGAGCGGAAGCAGACGTTGGACGCGCTCAAACTGCTAATTTGCAAACAGCACAGCTTGGCCAACAGGCTGATTTAGCTAACCAGAGGGCTGATCTACAAGCTGGCACGACATCCGCTCGGCTTGGGCTTCAGGGTCAGATAGAAGCAGGTCGTCAAAACCTTCAGGGTGACTTGGCGGCGCAAAGAGAAAACACGCAAAGAATGCTCGCCAATCAGAGAACGGATTTGGATATTGGCCGTTCTAATTTAGATGCAGAACTGCAAAGGCAGCGTGCTAACCAGCAAGCAGCTTTGACTGCTGGCACGACAAGTGCTCAGCTTGGCTTAGATGCTGCGAGAGCTAACCAACAAGCGATGCTAGACGCTGAAACACAGCGCAGAGCGCTTGAAGCTCAACTCGCCCTTGGTCGTGAACAACAGCAGCTTGATGCGTTAGGCATCAATCTGCGAGGTGCTGGTGCCTTGGGAACTCTGGGCGATCAAGCCAGAGACTTTGCTTTCAGAGACGCCGCCGCTTTAGAAAGCGTTGGCGACAGGCAACGAGCTGCTGCACAGGAGCTGTTAGAGGATCGTTACAGACGATTCATAGAGCAACGTGATGCGCCTCTTCGAGCCTTTGACATCTTACGAGCTGGTGCCGGGATCTTGCCATCACCCATAACGCAGCGTAGCCGTGGTAATCAATTCACGCTGTTAGGAGGCTGATATGGGTCAAGTCCTAAAAACAATCGTAATGAATCGAGTTAAGTCGAAGATTGCCGGAAAGGTTGGCGAGGCTGGTGGGTTTGGTATGCCAGGAGGAGCTGTAGGCGCTCAAGGCGACAGTAAGCTGGAGCAGTTCACGTCTCTGGCTGACGACCCTGTGCAGTTCATTCAAGACAGATTCAACGACCGTTTAGAAGAAAAGAGAGAGCAAGCGGCGGGGATCTTAAATCCACGCCGCATCATAAGAAATCAGCTCATTGAGCAAGGTNTCCCAGAAGANGAGATAGACCGAGTTTTATCAACGATGACCTTTGCCCGTGACGGCGAAGAGATAACAGACACACCGGGGGTTAGCCGTGGCATCCTTGGATGAAGAATTAAAAAGACAGAGGCTTGCGGATCTGGCGGCGAGTCAGGGTGCGCTATTAAGTGAAACATCGTTTCAAAGAGAAATGCTGACAGACCCGTTTCTCGCTCAAGCACAAGGGCCAGCCGAATATCGCCGCTCCATAGATGCCGCAGCGAGAGCTGATGCAGAGTCTCAACAGTCTTTGAGAGATGCCCAGATGCTTGCGCAACAGCCCGTTGCGCAAGAACCCGTTTACAATAACTTCCTCACTCGTAAGGTGGATAACCCTGCACTTGATTTGCTGCGCAGCATCGTCAGTTCAAGGCTGATAAACAGAGGTGTGTTAGAAAATCCTACAGATATAGCACGACGAAACCTCAATGCTTTAGAGGCTAAAAACCAGCAAATAGACACGCTAACCAAAGCTGCCACAGCTAGATCAGATCTTGCAGATGATTTAAGAGCGCAGGCTTATGCGTTAGCACAAAGCCGTGGCGTGCCGGTAGATCCAAGACTTGCTTTGTCTCCTGAAGAACAAGTGTCGTTGGGGATTAATACATTTGGAATGAATTTAGACCCGACGCAGGTTTTGGGTTATCAACGTGATCTAGGAGAAGTGGCGCAAGCTGCCCGTGTAAATCAACTTGCGAATGAGGCATTTGCAAGAGGTGATATTACAGCGGATCAAAGAGACAGGGTTTTAAGCGCTCGTGATGAGAACAAGCTAGATACTTTCCAAGATCTTGTAAGGATAGAAAACGTAGGCGCAGGTCTTGAAAGAAGAACGACTATTGGTGGCGAAGTCATTGAGACACCAAGCCGAGACGCCGCAGCTCTTGCACGAAGATACGAGCAACCGGGCAGTACTTTTCAGTTAGCACCAGAGAGCGACATAAAATCAAGAGACCGGATCTTGAATAACCTAGATGAAGTCAACGACGCAGCGGCGCAAGCGAGAAGAGTCGAAAACTCTTTACGCTACGCCGAGATTGTGCCGTTGCTTACAAAAGGAGTTATTGAAGGCGATCAGTTTATTTCTGGTGCCGTTACTGGTCGATTGCCAGCTTTTGTAAGAGACCTTGTTGACGCGAATTCTCGAAACATAGAGTCGATTGCCGGTGCTATTGCTCAACAAAGTCTGCGCGAAACTTTAGGTGGTCAATTCGCTGTTCAGGAAAACATCCAGTTACAGCAGCGCTTCTACGACCCAACCTTGCCCGTGATCTTCAACCTTGCTCGTATAAGACGGTCTCAGAAACTTAACGATTTCATAGGTCGTGAAGTTGATCGTTTAGAAGAACACATGGCTCTTTATGGATTTGAAGCAAATGGCCCAACGGTTGATGGGAAGACTATGCCTTTCCGCAGGAGAAAAGTATCCGAGATATTCGAGGAAATGAATGCGGGTGAAGATGGTTTAAGCAATTTATTAGATGAGTTTACTGACGACGAGATCATCGCTTTCGCCAACGGGCCTAAGAAAAACCTTGAAGCCGAATTTAAGGGAGTAAAAGTAGGAGATTCGATAAAAGCAAAATTACTCGAAATTTTGAAGAAAAAGGAACAAGGGCTTTAGCCTTAATAGGAGCAAGGTATGGCAACCGTGCAGGAAATCCAAGACGCGATCAGGCGTTTAGATCAAACGCCTGAGCAGCGCACCTACTTTGATGATGTAAGAGCAAATGTGGGGCCAAGTGCTGAAGCAGCGCTCCAAGATTTTATTGCTGTTATTACTGACCCTATCGGCACGGCAAAGGACACTTATGACCTCGGTAAAGGTTTGTTTAGCCTGGCGACTGGCGGCGATGCGCCAGAAGAGGAAATTGCTAGAGCGCTTGGTGAGTACTACGTTGACCGTTATGGGTCGCTAGATGCGGTAAAAAACTCGTTTAGAACCGATCCTGTAGGTGTCGGTTTAGATTTTGCTTCGGTGTTAAGCGGGGCCGGCAGCAGCACTAGAGCTGCTGCCGGTCTTGGCAAAAAGGTATCTGATCGGGTTGGCGCTGAAAAGACGTCTGAGTTTCTTGGCAAACTACAGTCCAGTGAGTTGAGCGAAAAAGCAAGGAATGCGCTTATATTGAGCGATGTGGGTGCGGCGGCGGGCACAGCCGTCGTTAAGGCACCTTCAGTGCTTGGAAACGTATCTGCAAGTCTGCTGGGTACAGTTTCAGGCGCATCAGGCGATTCTATTGGTAGGGCTTTCAACGTGGGCAGGGAGTCTTTGCCTTTCAGCGAAAGAGCAAAGACATTTCGTCAAACAGCCGCAGGTCAAGGCGATTCCGCAGTCTCGCCAGCACAGTTCGTAGACGATACTCAACAAGCATTTCAGACCTTAAAGGGGAACATCAGCGCTAACTACAGAGCCGGTAGAGCAGCATTACCTCCCGGCCCTACGACTCCATTGGTTGGCCAAACAACCTCCCGTACAAGCGCTCCCGGCCCTATTTCAAGCACGGGTAAACAGATGCCTCCTGTTGTGACCGTACGCCCATCAGCACCACCACAAAGAAATAGACCCTTTTTCGCAAGCCAGTTTGACGAACTGGATAAAGTAAAAACAGAGAGAGATGCTGCAAAGGGTGAATTCTCTGATGCAGAGGGTTTCGACAGTGATGCTTTGCAAGGCATAAGCCTGCTAGAACAAGACGTCGTAGAGTTTTCCAAGTCTCCTTTATCAGACCGCGATGCAGCTTTTGCTTTAAGGCAAAAGCTGGATACCTATAACTTTACAGAGGGTACACAAGAGTTTCGCGTTAGAAATCAGCTTCGAGCAGATTTAAGCAAGCAGCTTAAAAAAGATCCGAAGTACAAAAAACTCGTTGAGGATTATGACGAGGCAAACAGGCTAGCTGAAGAGATCAAGTCAGAGCTTGGGTTAGGTAGAACCAAAAACGTCAGCCAGTCCTTAAGGAAGCTGCAAAGCGTCAGCCGTAACAACGTCAATACGAACTTCGGCAGGCGCAGCGACCTTCTTGCCGAGCTTAACCCCAATATGAACTACGACCCGTTAGATGTTGCTGCTGCGCTGTCTCTTCAGTCAGCAGAGCCGGTTGGTGGCGCTCGCATAGGTCAGGCAGGCGCACAGACGGGCGGAATACTGGCATCCGGTCAAGAAGGCGTGTCATTAGGAAACACGGCTGTCGCAGCGCTCACTGCTGCTGGATTCACTCCGCGTAATGTAGGAAGGGGTGCATTTGTAGCAGGTAGAGGCGCTTTAGCGGCATCTCCCGTCACGACACCTATTGCAGGGATTTTGCCGCAGGCAACAAACGTAGCTTTCGCGCAAGAACGAGCTGATGTAGGCACCGACGACCCTGAAATGGATGCACTGATTAGAAGGTTGGAGGCGATAAATGCCCTCAAATAAAAAGAAACGCAAAAGCACTGTAAACGCCGCAGGTAACTACACCAAGCCGACGATGCGTAAGAACCTGTTTCAAAAGATTAAGGCTGGCGGAAAAGGCGGAAAACCTGGCCAATGGTCTGCGCGTAAAGCGCAGATGTTGGCCGCTGAATACAAGCGCAGAGGTGGAGGTTATACAAGCTAATGCCACATAGAAGAATGGGTAAAAAACCAATGAGTCGTAAGCAGTACGCAAGTGCTGTGATGCACAAAAAGAAAGGCAAAAAGAAGAAGTGAGCCTGAAAAAACCTCAACGTGACCTTAGGAAATGGACAAGCCAGAACTGGACTACCAAGTCGGGCAAGCCCAGTACCCAAGGTCGTAAAGCAACAGGAGAACGTTATCTACCGAAGAAGGCGATTGCTGCGCTATCGGACAAGGAATATGCAGCTACAACACGCAAGAAGAGGAAGGATACGAAGGCTGGCAAGCAGCACAGNAAGCAGCCCAAAAAGGTGGCTAAGAAAACTCGTAGGTTTAGANGATGAGCTTGACGGAAGCAGAGAANAACCGACTCAAAAGAGTCGGTCTGACAAAGCTGAACACGGTGAAGATGACGCCAAGCCACCCGACTAAAAAGGCGGTGGTGGCCGTCAGAGACGGCGACAGCATCAAGACGATTCGCTTTGGCGATCAGAAGATGGGTCATAACTACAGCGCTGAAGCTCGTAAGAGCTTCAAGGCGCGACATGCAAAGAACATAGCAAAAGGCAAAACCTCTGGGGCTTGGTGGGCTAATAAGGTCTTCTGGAGCGGCCCTGGCGGTAAAACGAAGAGTCCTCCAAAGGGACAGAAACGAAAACTCGGAAGGAGTAGATAAAATGGCATACGGCAAAGCGATGATGAAAAAGATGGGACGTAAAGGTATGAGAAAGGCGATGCAGGGCAAAAAAGCCATGCGCCCAGCTTACCCACCCAAGTAATTACAACTTGGTTGTAATGGGAATACCACTTAATGTGGTTTATTCAGCTAAAACAAGGGTTTAGGGATATTGGGAAATATCCCCTATTCCTGCTTAATATGGCTTAAAATCAGCTATTTAGGCTCCAGAGGGTCTGAATCCCTCTCTCTCCGCCATATTGTAAGCTATTGATGCTTAATAGGTTTCCGTCTTAGTATTATCACGGTTGTAATATAGTGGTAATTAGATGGCATCTATTCGCCGGAAAGGAGACGGCTGGATAGCTCAGATTGCCCGTCAGGGCTATCGGCGTATCTCTAAGCAGTTTCCGACAAAAAAGTCAGCTCAGCTTTGGTCTCATCGCATTGAGACCCAAATGGCTGAAGGAATCTATCAAGATGAGAAGCAACTAGACGCCACAAGTGTGGCTTCTATCCTTGATCGTTACGCCTGTGAGATCCACGCTATCAAGCCGTTTGGCCGTAGCAAAATGGCAAGTGTGAGGCAGTTACAACGCTTCTTTACGGACGCAAAGGTTGGCGACCTAGATAACAAGCTACTCACCACATACGCCAGCACCCGTCGTAAGACGGTAGCTGGCTCCACAGTCGTTCAAGAGCTAAGTTACCTCGGTCAAGCACTCGACATTGCTCGTGACCTCTGGGGCCTTCAGATGGTTCATAACCCTGTGAAGAAGGCTATGCCTACCCTACGACTGCTGAAGCTCACAGGGGCCACAGAAGAGCGTGACAGACGCCCCACGCCACAAGAGATGGACTTGTTGCTTGAGGCAACAACTCATCATTGGCTTAACGACTTCATTCGTATCGCTGCTGACAGTGCCATGCGTCAAAGCGAGATCCATAGATTGCTATGGTCTGACTTAGACTTTGAGAACAGGACGATCCTTGTAAGGCAGCGCAAAGACCCGAAAAATAAAGAAGGCAACGATCAGCTCATACCCATGTTTGATAAGACGAAGGCAGTGCTTGAGGCACTGCCTCGTCATGGCGAAAAGGTGTTTGAGAATCCAAAGACAGCGCCCTCTGTCAGCGATGCTTTTGCAAAGCTGACCAAACGACTAGAGATAAATAACCTGCGCTTTCACGACTTACGCCACGAGGCGGTAAGTCGTTTGTTTGAGCGTGGTTTCTCTATAGAGCAAGTTGCTCTNGTGTCTGGTCACAAAGATTGGAAGCAGCTCAAACGCTATACCAACCTCAAAGCTACAGACTTAGTGTAAGCCCCGCCTTCGGCTCACACGGACGGGAACGTGTGTNNCNCGACNTCTGCCNNTNNNANNNCANNAACGAANNTGNGACATCNGNCNNNNCCTAAAAAGCCCCAGCCTTCGGCCACGCGGACTGGGGAACGCGCAGGAGAGAGTGTGTAAGCTCTCGGGCCTCTCGTTTTGAGCCACCCCACGAGTAAGGGGCTGGGAGGGTGCTAGGTAGTACCCTTTGGCTCTAGTTCTGCCTAAACTCCTGTGCTGCTTTGCTACGCCTACGCAGTTCAATGCGACACATATCTATCTTCTTCANCCATTCGTCNGATTTNAGTCGCTCGCTGTCTGGGTAGGCGATCAACAACGCTGCGTTGTTTTCTAAAATCTCCTGNACCTCGCTCATTTTCTTTTTATTGGCTAGCTCACCCATAAACTTGTAAATCTCGTTCTCNGTCACTCGAATAACCTCGCAACGTCCGTAGCCTTGTAATAGATNTTCCTGCCAGAGCGGTGCTCTTGCAGGTTGAGATCACCGCTCTGAACCCTGTTGCGCACATGGTCAACGCTTTTCAACTTCAAAAGCTCTGCTACGTCCTGTGGGGTCATTAAAAGCCCATACCGATCAACGATTTGTTGCTGGAACTCAGTCATCGGACTGCATAGCCTCCAGCCAGTTGAAGTACTGAGNAGGGCTNATGAGCAGCGATGGTCTCGTNGCGCTAATACGCTTTTCGATGATGGCTCCGTAAACAGTAAGACCATTTTCTTTGCGCTTCGTTGCCTCTGCTTTCAGAGAAGCAAAAGACTTGTGTAGGTCTGGGTACTTCTCGTGGAACTTTTGAAGTGTCATGTAGTCTTTAGTCATATGGTCAAACTCCCATCGAATTCGTCCAGAATCTCGAACATCGTTTCGGCTCCGGCNATGTCCCAATCCGTCCTAGTCAACCAAGCAATCTTTTCAGAGCTGAGTGCGTCTTGATCGTTACGAAACTGCATTGAGTCTCGCTGGTAGGTCTTGCTGTTTTCATCTATGCACATCGCAGGGATCAGCTCTGGTATCCACTGATGNAGCTCGCAACCGGCTTTTTGTTCTTCTAGGCTGAGCACTTTCTTTTTTCTTTTGCAGCCCCAGCGACCACGCTTTTCAACCGGGTCGTTCAAATCTCGTTTCGAGCTNGCGCAGTTGCGACAGTTAGGCTCCGGGGGCGTCCACTCGCCNATNTAGATTNTTCTTTGTTCCTCNGTCATAAAGTTTTTGACNCTGTAGTCTGAGGATTTCATCGAGGGTGGTGGCACTGATGTTGTTTGAACTAGGTGACGGCACTTTTCTTTGATCCGCTCCCAACAGAGCGGGTCAAAAGGGACGACCTCTTCATAAAGATCACAGGTGTTCTTGTTCATGACGACCACATGGCATTGCTCTATGCTTAAGTCGTACAACTCATTACACCCGCCCATGTATGCTTGAATTTGCTGGTAATACCCTTCATCCCATTCCTGATAACTGCCTAGCCTTTCNAGCTTCTTGAATCTGGTCTGGTTTGCTGATTTGTATTCAGCGAGTGCGTAGCTGCCATNGATACTGAGNACGTTATCNACNTGCCCAGTGACNTGACCGCTTTCCAAAACGAGGCGTAGCTGATTACCCTCTGGGTGCCTATGNNCTGATGGAATAACCGAGTCGATNATTTCCTCGACAGCGTCGCCCAGGGCGAAGATCATGGCGTTGCGTGGTTTAGGCACATCAGGCCAGCTAAAACGACTTTCTAAGCACAGAATGCGGTCATCTTTGCCGATACCAGACAAGCCAATCGTGTGTCGTTCGGACACACGATTGCTGTACTGCTCAAGCACAATGTCGCTCACATGGCTAGAACGGGATGTCGTCGTCATCAGTAACCGTCTCTGCGACTTGCGGTTCATTGTTTGGATTGGTGCCCACAGGAAGCCATTTAATGACTCTGTTTTTGCCTTTTGGAGTAATCGCAAGTTCGACGCTTGCGTCATTACCTTCCAAAACAGTTATTTTATCCTCGTGGAAAGTGACCTTTTTTTTGGTTTGACCTTTTTGATCCACGAACTCACTTTCGTCACAAGCATCTTCAAAAATGTTTTTGCCGAAAGATTTGAAACACAAATCAAGGATCGTCCAATCTTTTGGTTCCTTTGGTCTGTTCAACCACTGCTTCATCTTTCTTCGAGGTTGATGAACCTGAAGATCAATCTCAAAACTCTCGCCATATTCGTTAGAAACCTCTTTGACGCCTAAACACGAAACTTTGTAGATGCCTGGGTCTAATGGCTTGAAGTCAATCCCTGATGACTCGCCTACGAGTGCAGTAACATCAATACTCATTTGGTAAATCCTCTTTTCATTGCTGATTCGATGTTTTCCCATGTGAACTCAAAGACGGGGTGGCCTTCTTCAGAGAGCAACGGGATACGACTCTTGCAGTCGAAATGGGTTGTGCCAGCGGTATGCACCCAGCGCTTCATGGGGTCGCCTTCAGCGACCACACGCTTGTTCCAGCCAGTACCGCTTGAGCGGGTGTCTATGTCGTCTTTCGCAAACAGGCAGAAGTCAGACCATTCACGCAGTCGTGAAGCCATCTTCGTCCGCATCTTCATTTGGTATTTTTTGTAGGGTTCCATCGTCGGGTCTTCTTTGTAATCAGAAGCCTCGACGTGGCAAATAATGATTAGTTGGGTTTTACCTCTAATGTGCCTGTCGAGGTAATCCAAGGTGTCGCTGTGAGTCTTAGCTGCTTGGACATAACCCTTGCCGCTTTCAAAATCACCGATTGCTTTGATGTAGCTATTTGTCTTTTTAGCTTCGGAGACGACGTGGTTATCCAGCATTTCGCAGATACGATCCCATGAGTCGAGCACAATCGTGTCGTACTCATGCTCACTCTCACCAAGTTGCTTGATGGCTTTGCGGAACTGCATCCAGTTTGAAACGTCAATACGATCTACAGGTAGCCAATGGCTCCCTTTCTCGGCGTCTATAACGATGGTTTTGGGGCTAGCTTGGCTTGCTTGGGTTGTCTTCCCTACGCCACCTACGCCAGCAATGACTATCGCTGGCTTTTTAGCGATCACGCCCTTTTTGACGGCTAGGGGCGCAGGTTTTTCTTTGGTTTCTTCTTGCGACAAATTTGTTCTCCTCATTCAAGGAGAACAAATATGACCTATGCTGTATCAGAAATCAAACAGTGTTTCGTAAATAGGACACGTTGGGGGGCAATTCTTTGACGATTTGCGTATTTAAGACATCAGTAAGCGGCTTTACGAGTGCTTCTTTGACGTAAAAGCACATTGCTTTTTTGTTAAAATTTACAGCAAGAAAATTGTGCTCTGGATAAAACAAAAACTTTTGACTTTCAGCTCTGTCCCACTGGCCTCTAGCGAGCGTTGCCTCGTATCGCTGACGCTCGCTTTTTTTGAACTCGCAATAGTTCATCTGAGCGTAAGGTACCACGCCTTTTACGATTTGGTCGTCCGCATTCACTTCGAGCAAAAGTTCAGCAGATGTCGGCAAAAAATCTAAATTTTTTGCTGGCAAGTTAACTTTTTTGTCTGCATAGACTTCAAACTTGTCATTTATTCTTACCCACTTTATATGCCAATCATCGCAAGTTATAAATTTGCTGGCACATTCGTAAAGGAAATCGTCAACATTATTATTATTCGGCAACCTTCGCCCTACCATTTTCTGGTTCCTCCACTTCTAAATCTAAAAACAGAGCCACTACGGAATGAACTGCGTGCAATTGCTGCTCCGTCAGCATCTCTAACCTTGTTGTTATTGTTTGGATCTTTGAGTTTCCTATTTTTTTTGAATTTGGTTTTTTAACACCAAACATCATCCAAACAGGATCTCTTCCATAAATGTCGGCCAGTTTCATGACGAAATCCTGGGATGGCGTAGATTCGTTTCTTTCCCAACGCATGATTGTGTTCGCACTTGATCCAATCTTTTCAGCGAGATCTCGTAGAGAGTAGCCGTTCGCTTCTCGTAATCTTTTAAGCCTATAGGCCAAATCTTGGTTATCCATTAGTTCGCTTTTGCATACTCCTCATACAAAGACGCCCTCAGCATACACTTTGTTGCGTATGTGTCAAACATCACACACGATGCTGTCCTTATGAGACAGTTGATACAAAACNANGGGGAGTCTCTTGCGCCAGCTCTTGAAGAGCTGGCCAAGGAGTACGGGGTAAGTTTGTTGCCATGCTCGGACAGTAAACGACCGACGTGGCCAGAATGGAAAGACCTCCAGCAGCGTGACTTGAATCCTGATGAACTAACAGAGGTGGTGAACCATCAAGGCATCGTGGCAGCAGTCACTGGAAGGCAGTTCAATGTTGTAGACATTGACTGCCACAAAGACCCAGAAGCGCTCGTCTGGGCCAGAGAAAACCTGCCTTACACGCCTTTAGTCGGNAGGTCACAAAGCGGTGGCTATCACTTCTACTACGCTGTAGGCGACGTGCCTGTGCGCACTGGGCAGTTCAACAATATCGATACAAGGGGCCAAGGCGGCTACATATGTTTCGCGGGCGGTAAGTACTCAATCGAATGGCGAGACGATCAGGAGTTTCACTCTTTTGACGATCTCCCAAGGCTTGATTGGAACCACATGCAGCGCTTGGAAACGAGGCGTCGTGAGGCTCAAAAACAAGGCTCGGGTGACTGGCATGAAACGAAACTGCGTATCGTTGCTGGGATGGTGCATGCAGGGAAAAGCGACGAGTACATTCTGAGCCACTGCGAAGAATGGACGGAGGCAGGCTATACGCTCGCACAAACCATCGATGAAATATCGGTGATGATTAAAGGTGCTCGTGAAAAGGGTTACGAGCCTGAGGGCATTTTTGTGCGTTCTCTCAACGATGCTTTCAACCTGGAGCGAGTCAAACCAGATGAGTATTTAGGTAACGGTTTCATTGCGGCTGGCTTTCGCATTTTGGTCATTGGAGCACCAAAGCTCGGTAAATCCCAGTTCGTCCTTCAAATGCTCACAAGCGCTGCCGCAGGCACCGACTTGCTCGGTTTCCAATGGGATCGTCCTCACAAAGTCTTGTGGTTGCAGGCNGAGATACGAGGCCCTTACGTTGGGCAGCGACTACGATCAATGGTCGATAGTTACCTGCCCCATGAGAAAGCACTGCTTAATAAAAACTTCTTTTGGACTGAGCGTGGCGACATCAACTTAGTCGATCAATTCGACCAAGTAAAAGACCTAATCAAGCTNATTAAGCCAGAAATCATAGCTATCGATCCGCTTGGCTAACTTCTTTTCTGGTGACGAGGCAAACAATGCAGAAGTCACTGCCTTTTTGAAGAAAGTAAANGCTTTGACAGATGAAAAGCTGCTGCAGTTACCCAGGCCACCAGCCATCGTTTTAGTTCATCACACACGTAAGGGTGCGACTGAAAAAGACGGGTTCGAGGGTGCTCGNGGNGCNTCAAGTTTAGTCGGTTGGATGGATACGGGGATGATGCTTACTAAGGCAGATCAGGGGGTAAATCTCAACTTCATGCTTAGAAATGGCCCCTGGCCAAAGCCAAGACATATGCAAATAAACCATGACACGTTGAAGTTCGAGGAACTAAACGATACTACAGAGACTCAAAATTGACACATTGTATCAAATATGCAAGGCTCCGAACCGCCAGTGCGGGGGGTGACGCCCCAAGCGGAACCCGACGAATTGGCCCCCAGAAGCGCAGGAGTCTATCTTGAGTAAGAAATCAAGATCAAAAGGCGCTCGTGGTGAGCTTGAACTCATCGCCGTCGTCAAAGAGAGGTTTCCGTACCTTAATCCCCAAAGAAACTATGATCAGGCTGCCTTGGGCGGCTGTGATCTTTTGGGTATTCCAGGCATATCGTTAGAGGTGAAGCGCTACCAGCGCGGCAATGTATACCGTCGTGAATGGTGGCAACAAACCTGTGAGCAAGCACGGCACAATGAAGTGCCGGTGCTTGCGTATNGATTCGATCAGATGGCTTGGCAAACAGTGATGCCGTTGCAATGGCTAGCAGATGAGGAGGTAAGCGACTGCCAAATGATTGCTCTTATGCCTTTTACGAACTTTTTAGATGAACTGGAGGCCAAATGGTTGCGCAAAAGCTCACCAGAGCTGGTTGTAAACGACTAGACGAAGAATTTGGCGAAGACTGGGTTTTTGAGCGAGTCATGGCCGGTCGTACAATCGCATCTTTACAGAAAGAAACAGGCGTCGGTAATCGTATTTTTTATACGTGGCTCCATGGTGGGCCAAAAAACAATCGTGATGAATCCCGTTGGGGTCGTTACATGGAAGCTCGGCGTATAGCCAGCGACACGCTAGCGGAGGAAACGCTGCAGATAGCAGATGAGTGTGCTACTGCTGAAGAAGTAGCCGTGGCTAAACTTAAGATAGACACTCGTAAATGGTTAGCTGGGGCGATGAACCCAGAGAGTTATGGGAATCGTCCGGCGACTCAGGTGAATGTGAACCTTGGGGATATGCACATCCAAGCTTTGAAGGATGTGGTCAGCGCGTCCCAAAACGCGCTGCCACATGATGAGGATTAGTAAAACCGTAGGTCGCTACACCCATGGGATAAGGTAATCGTGACAGGCTCATCCTGTTCACAATACATATCTTTTAAGTGGTTCCGCATCTTTAACGCTGTCTCCAAATCCTTAGCTTCGATGTTTTCAGCATAGCCGCTGTCAAATATGGGAATCCTTGTTAAAAGCTTCTTCTTACCATCGCGTTCTAAGTAAACATCAAAACGCCAACCGTCGCCTTTATGCAGATCAATAAGGTCAGGATCAATCACTTGAAAATGCCCTTTCGGTAAACGATCAGATGGCACAAGCTGCGCCATCTCGTCCAGCTTTGCTTTATTTTCTCTCAACAACTCTACGTTTCTTTGTTGCACGTTAGTTAGTGATCGTTGCACCATTTCGAGCTGTCTCTCTTTCTCGTGTAATTGTTCAATCTCTACTAAATTCTTGTCCTTGATCTTTTTAGCTAGCTTCTCACGTAGCAACTCGTTTTCTTCCAATTGATTTTTCATGTGGCTTACTTCTTCGCGTAACTCAGCAATCAAGTCGCGTAACTGTTGCTTTGTCGGTGCCTTCATTTTCTTTGCATCAACCATGGTTTGTTTCTCCTTTTAATCGTTCAGCAGCTTCGTAAAGAATGTCGGCTAGGCCCTCACACCTAATCTTGCGGTCTTCCGCTGCTTCAGCGTCGTAAGCGATTAGTCGTAAAATTTGCCGCAGCTCTTGAGTGGTAAAATCCATTGGATGCTTGCCATGCCAAGAGTTAGTCGTCTTGCAAATATTCAATTTCAACTTCTCCTGTTTCAAAGCGACACGACTCGTTTTCACAGCGCTCCCATTCAAACGAGTCGTTTTGCTCAGTAAGTAATGTGAAAGCACTGCAACGGTGACAGTAAGTGCGGTAAGTCACTCTTATGTCACCGTTTGCCTCGTGCTTGGGGTCGATCAACGTAGGTAGCGACTCATTCTTTTTCGAATTTTCTTGACTTGATCAGCTATTGCGGCCCTTTCTCTTGGCGTCGCATCACAGTCAATCTCTTGTCCTGCGCCAGTGTCGCTATACCAATGGTCAAGGCTGCAACTTAGGCCATCTTCTATAATTATCTTCGCCGCTTGTTTCGGCGTTAGCTTTTTGTCGTAGTAAGTAATCAAGACTCCACCCCCTCGCCTAGCTGTATCCAAACACCGTCAACACCGTCTTCGGTGTGACGCCATGCTTGGTAATTGGTTGGCTTTCCATGCCGCCTAGCCCATTGGTAAGCAGTCGTTTTGATACTGGTGGCTTTGCGTTCAGTGCCTTCGTCGGGGATAAAAAAGCCTTGGCCGGGTTGTAGCAAGTGCCATGGATAAACGGCTTTACCGGGGGATATGTGGGTGGGTCTTGGTTTTGCAGGTTTAATTTCAAAGCTCATGTTTTCTCCAAAAAATAGTAAATCGGGTTTGGTCAAACGAATTCGCTATAGGCGATTCGGGGTTAAAAAAACCCAGCGCGGTAGGCGCTGGGTGTAGGGGTGTCAGCCCCTTGGCTGGTACTTTTTTCTCAACACTTTGCAGCAGGCTTGCAGCCTTCGTTCTTCTTCCGCCGTGTTGAGCCACCGACACATTGAGAGCGCTTTGTGCATGTTGCGCAGGGGTGTCCCGGTGTTTCCGCCAACTATCTTTTTCGCTTCTTCTAATTTCATGTTTTGCCCTCCGTACAGGCATAAAAAAGCCCAGCCCCCAAAAGGGCTGGGCGTTGGGTTATTGGAATGTTTCGCTTTGTTGGAAATCGTCAAAGACTGGATACGGTATTTCGTCACCCCTTCGGGCGGCGAAAATGCTCACGCCAGCGTCCCTGCAATAATCGACGCGATCAACTACACGCAACCCCGCCCAATAGTCGTGAATCGCCTCGAATTGCTTTTCGCTCCAAGCCTCATCATCAAGGCTCGGATAGGCGGCGAGGGCGTTGTCTATATCCTCAGCAACCGCTATGACGCCCTCAGGGGCTGACTTTGCGATCATGAGGTACTCAATCCATCCGCAAGCCCAATGACTTGCGCGGAAGGTGTAAAAGGTCTCGTCGCATTCTTCGGATTCGTTGCGAAGCTGAGACAAGGCTGCGTCGAAGTTAACGTCATCGAGTATATAACTGTCGCGGCTTTTGCTTAAAAGCACGTAGTCGCCAACAGGCGAAAACCCCGCGTAGCTGTCGGGGTGCTCCCATTTTGTTAGGGTCTCGCTCATTTCATTGCCTCCAACTCGGCCCATTCACGGTAGAGCTGTTGCAGCTCCCGAAGCTGGCAGGCTTTCTTGTTGGGCTTTTGGTAGAGCTTTCGGATTCGTCGCTTCACGAAGCGAAGGCGTAACCCTGCCGCTTCAAGCTCAGATAGCTTTGTGTTAGTGGTGATGTTCATGCGTCACCCCTCCAGAAGTCGTGATGGTCTGCCAGCCAATCGTTAAACCCGAGGGCGTCGATAAGCAGCGCAATTTCTGGTCGGTGGGTGCAATCACGGCTCGCACCGTCGAACCAGTCTAAAAACCAAAACTCGACCTTGAAGGGCTTACGGTTGAAGTCGCAGAAGAATCGTATTTCTTCGCCTGGGCCGCCAGTGCTGATCTGGTAGCGAACATAACTCTCGCCAGGGTTATCAGCGTGCACAACGTCGAAGCAAAGGGCGTATTCGTAGAAACGCTCGCGCAGTTCTTCACATATCTCATCCTCATATTCGTCGAAGATTTCGGCTGCAGTGTTGCCTTGAGCGCTTGAAAATCGAAAGGGCACGCAATCAACCCAAATTACTTTTTCTAAAGTGCCTTCGTCGATTAGTTCGGCATCGTCTCGGTTCGGGTCAAGCATTAGGCGTAGATCTTCCAACCTGCTGTCCATGTGTTGCTCTACCCGTTCCTCGCAGGTTCTCTCGGTTGCTAGTTCCATTGGTTTTCCTTAGTTAGTTGATGGGTGCTGTTACACCCGACACAGACGCGCCTTTAAAGGCGCGTTTCGGCTCGTAAAGCCTCGTCAGTGTGTCTTTACGAGAAAGCAACGGTTACGACTGCGATCACGATGGCAGCGCTACAAAGGGCGCAGCCAAAGGCTGCGAGCTTTGTGTCTATGTTGGTGCGTTGAGATGGGGTCATTAATAGCCCCCCGTGAAGCGGCGCTCGGCAGCGTCTGCCGCTTGTTCGCGCAAGTAGTCGAGGTGATCGGCTTCGTATTCTGCAAGATAGTGCGGAGCTAACACCGAAAGGTCGTACCCCTTTACGGTTGTTCGCCCAGAACAAGTTTGGCATTTCTGGTCGTACCGACCAGCGAAGTAGCCTTCGAAAAAATCCTCGCGGTCACAAGGGTGTATGTCATTAGCTGAGAACCCGTCAACGGCAGGGTTTACTTCGGTTCCTTCGCCACCACAAGCGGGGCATACGGCCCATGCTTGGGGTATTACATGAGCTTCACCGTCGCGAGAATGCCAAATGCCATCCCAAAGCAACGGTGCGTTAGTCGTTAGTAAAGGTGCTTGCATTGTTTCTTCCTTAGTTGTTGGTGTTGCTGTTACAACGGGAAAGAGTTTAGCGAGGTGTGACGCATGTATCAATAGTGACACGTAATAAAATGTGGCTTTTTTTGTATGGGTAGGAATGTGAGAACCCAACTTGCGCGCACTTCTAAGGAAGGGCAGCGCATCGCGTGCGGGATATTTTGAGGCGTTATCGCGTCACAACGCTATAGCACGGTTACGCTTTGTGGCAAAAGCTATGTAAAACAATGAGTTATGTGGCTTTCTTGATTTGGGGAGGGGCGGCCTTTTGCTGANATCGTCGCGGAGCAGCCCCCCAGCAACTCGGCCACGGGTGCATGGCCATGGCTAGGNCTACAAACACCNAAAANTTTTTCTTTGTCCCAACCGTATCAAATCGTAAAACAATCCGTTACAGTTAGTCGGTAAAGGGGGTGTAACAGCACCCCCTGAACCTAACCACCATCAACCAACTAAGGAGATCAATGATGGCTAAACGAGATTCTAAACGATGACGGTCTACGGATACATCCGTGTCTCCACGGCTCGTCAATCTGAGAACCACAGCCCTGAGACCCAGCGTCGTGAAATCACTCGGATTTGCTTAGCTCAAAGCATACGCCCCTACAAATTCCTAGAAGACATGGGGATCTCAGGCACTCGTCCTTTTTTAAAACGACCTTCGCTCGAAAAAATTTATTTTGACCCTGGTGACACCCTTGTTGTGGCGCGCCTAGACCGCNTAGGGCGNGATATGTTNGACATTATGGAGGTCATCAAGCTGTTCAAGGATCGTGGTGTAAGGCTCGTTACGGGCGACTGGGGCGAGGTCACTGACGACTCTATCCAATCCAAGATTCTCATTAGTGTCGGCGCTTTATGCGCCGACTTAGAGCGTCAAAAGATTGCTGAGCGTATTGAAGCGACGATGAGTGATTTGAGGGAGCAAGGCTTATACACCGGGGGCAAGCTGCCTTTTGGTTATTACTTGGTCGTTGATAANGATAAGAAGCGTCCCGTTGAGATGCCTCATCGTGACGACATGATCCAGAGGATGCGGCAGTTACGATGTGAGAAGGTGCCTTATCGCAAGATACCGCCTGTCATTGCTGAGGAGTTTCAAGACATGGATGGCTCACCCATGAAGGTGAGCCATATGCTCGTTAAGAGGGTTTGCGATGCCTGACAACCCTTTTATTGACTTCGTAAAAACCTACCACAGCGACCCTGTGTCGTTTGTAAGGCATGTTTTGCACATAGAGCCAGACCCTTGGCAGGCTGAGTTTCTGACTGCTTTGGCTACTGGAACCCGTCGTGTATCAATCCGTAGCGGCCATGGGGTTGGTAAGACCGCAGCAGCTTCCTGGTGCATGATTTGGTTCTTGCTGACTCGTTACCCTGTAAAGATCGTTTGTACCTCCCCTACTTCAGCCCAGTTGATGGATGGGTTGTTTGCGGAGGTAAAGCTCTGGCTCAAGGAACTGCCAGAGATCCTGAACAACCTCTTAGAGCATAAGAGTGATCGTATCTTCTTGAAGGCTTCCCCTACGGAAGCCTTCATAAGTGCTAGATTTAGTCGCAGTGAATCTCCAGAGGCGTTAGCTGGTGTACACGCAGCGCATACGTTATTACTAATAGATGAAGCCTCTGGTGTACCAGAACAGGTGTTTGAGGCGGGCTATGGGTCTATGACAGCAGAGAANGCGATTACTGTTTGTCTTGGCAACCCAACCCGTACTTCTGGGTTCTTTTACGACACTCACCACAAGATGGCGGATCAATGGTGGCGTCGTAAGGTGTCTTGTATGGATTCGCCTCGTGTGTCTGATAAGTACATAGAGGAGATGAANCAGCGTTACAGCCCTGAAAGCACNGAGTTTCGTATCAGGGTNTTAGGTGAGTTCCCTGAGTCTGACGATAACACGGTGATTCCATTGCACCTTGTTGAAGGTGCAATGGAAAGGGATGTGCCTGTGGATGATGAAGCCCCTTTGATTGTGGGGATTGATGTTGCTCGTTTCGGTGATAACTATTCTGTGATGTGTAAGCGCAGAGGCAGAGTCGTAACAGGCTTTCGTAANTGGAAGGGTTTGGATCTGATGCAGCTCACNGGTGCCATTATGGCTGAGTTTGAGGCTGCTGGAGGCAGGGATTTGCCTGAAGAGATCCTGATTGATTCTGTAGGCGTTGGTGGCGGTCTTGTTGACCGCCTCAACGAGCTTGGCTTACCTGTTCGCGGCGTTAACTCGGCAGAAGCACCCAGCATGGGTGCGACTTACCTGAACTTACGGGCAGAGTTGTGGTTCAAGATGAAGGATTGGCTAGAGAGTCGTGAAACTTCTTTGCCTGATGAGCCTGATCTGATTGGTGAGCTTGTAGCGCCTCGTTATGAGTTTACGAGCACAGGTCGTATGAAGTTAGAGGGTAAGGATCAGATGAAACGTCGTGGTCTTGCATCGCCAGATATGGCTGATGCACTGGCAATGACGTTTGCGCACGACGCTGTTATTGGNTTGAAAGGTCGTGGTTCTACTAACTGGGGTTCTCCGCTCAGACGAAACATCAGGGGGATTGTGTAGAAAACGGTTGTATCGTATGTATCATATGTGATACTACGCGCAAATGCGCTAACAACCGTAGAGGCTCTACATGCCGGGTTTCAAGCATAACTCTGTGAAAGGCCGTCGTGAACTAGCACGACAGGCTATGGCGGTCTTAGAGCGTCAGAAGCAGGCTAAGAAACAACGCAGAGGTGGCAATAAGTGAGTGAGGTTATTTCTGATGAAATAGCCTTCACGGAAGGTATGTCTGATGAGGAAGCGCAAGGCATTCTTGCGATTGATCTTGCGGACGCCATCGACTTTTGTGACAACGTAATCAGCCCAGCAAGGGCTGAAGCTGAGAAGTATTACCTGGGTGATGAGTTTGGGAACGAAGAGGAAGGTCGTTCTCAGGTCATTTCTTTGGATGTAAGGGATACGATTCAGGGCATTCTGCCCTCTCTTATGCGTATCTTTTTTGGCGGTGAACACACCGTTGAATTTGCTCCCCAAAACGCTGAAGACATAGAGGTTGCCAAACAGGCAACCGACTATGTGAATTACATCGTAAACCGTGATAACAACGGTTTTTCAGTACTTTACGACGCTTTCAAAGATTCTTTGATGAAGAAGGTGGGGTTCGTAAAGTACTACTGGGATGAGTCGGAAAAGGTCGAAAGTTACGACTTTTCTGGTTATTCGGAGCAGGAGTTGGCTTTTTTAGAGGCTGATCCTGAGGTTGAGATCAATCGTATTGAGCAGCTTACTGAGGTTCAGGAAGACGGCAGCACGTTTACCTTGGGCTTTGCTGGTTCTTATACGCGGGTCATGCGTAACGGTAAGGTGCGTATTGAGAGCGTGCCGCCTGAAGAGTTCTTGATCGCTCGTAATGCTAGGACGTTAGAGGATGCAGATTTAGTCGCCCACCGTCGTTATGCGACGTTGAGCGANCTNGTGGAGATGGGCTACGACTATGATGAGGTCGAAGGCTATGCCACCTATGACGATGACTTCCAGTTNAACCCTGAAGCCAATGTCAGAAACCCTACGCTCAGTGATTACGATGTGTCAAACGACCCAACCATGCGACGGGCTTTGTACATCGAGTCATATGTGAAGATGGATGTAGATGGTGATAACCGCGCAGAGCTGCGTCGTATCTGCACCATTGGTGAGTCGTATGAGATTCTGCGCAATGATCCTACGGATCATGTGCCGTTTGTGGCTTTTCACTGTGAGAAAGAGCCGCATACCTTTTTTGGTTTGAGCATTGCCGATGTCACTTCTGATATTCAGAAGATTAAGTCTATGGTGCTTAGGGCAAGTCTTGACTCGCTAGCGCTGTCTACACACCCAAGAGTGGCGTTTGTAGAGGGCCAAGCAAACATCGATGACATTTTGAACACCGAGGTTGGTGGCGTCATTCGTATGCGTAACCCTGGTGCTGTNACGCCGTTCAATATTCCGTTTGTCGGCCAGCAAGCATTCCCGATGNTNGAATACATGGATCTCATCAGGGAGCAGCGTACTGGCCAAAGTCGTGCNNNTGATGGCTTAGATCCCGGTGCCTTGCAGTCNTCTACCAATCTAGCGGTAGCTCAGACGATCAATGCCAGTCAGCAAAGGACAGAGATGATTGCCCGTTTCTTTGCGGAAACGGGCATGAAGGATCTGTTTATGGGTGTTTACCAGCTCATCATCAAATACCAAGACAAGCCTAGGATGGTGAGGCTTAGAAACGAGTTCGTCCCCATCGATCCAAGCGTTTGGAATGCCAGCATGGATGTGGTGACCAACGTAGCTCTAGGTCGCTCAAGCGACCAAGAGCGTATGGCGATGTTGCAGCAAGTTGCGGCTAAGCAAGAGCAGATACTTCAAACCCTTGGCCCGCAGAACCCGCTNACCGGGATTCAGAANTACTACCAGACGCTNACGCAGATGCTTGAGTTGGCTGGNTTNAAAGATCCAAACCGNTTCTTTACTGATCCANCGACGGTGCCNCCACAACCACAAGAGCCGCCNAAGCCTGATGCCAACGAGATGTTGGCTGAAGTACAGATGGAACAGATACGNGCNGACATTCAGAAGAAGTCCGCNGAGCTTGATCTGCGTCGTGAAGAAATGATGCGAACCGATGATCGCCTGCGAGACAAGGAAGAGAGCGAGATTCTGCTGAAGGTCGCAGAGCTTGAAGCGAAGTACGGAACACAGATTGATCTAGCCGAGATAAAGGCGGTTCAAGAACAAGATAGAGAGTTGATGCGAGTGATGGCTAGTGGACAGCAACAGTAGCCGCATCATTGAGTTTCTTCGAGATCCAGTAACGGATGAGGTCATTCAATCGCTGGAGACCGAAATGTTTGAGGAATGGGCGTATAGCAAAGACACCAAGAGTCGTGAGGACCTTTGGTTTGAGTTGAAGGCTATGCAGAGATTCTTCACCAGATTGCGCGCCACAGCGGACAACGTGCAGCTATTGAGTAAGAGGTCGTAAAGACATGGCAGAAGAGCAAATGACAATCCCTGAGGGGGGTCTGAATGTTCAAGACGCAGCAGCAATGCTGCTGCAACGGGTTGAGAGCGCTGGTGAAAACCAAGACGCCAAAGAAGAACCAGAAGCAGAGCAGTCCTCATTTTTAGAGGGCGAGGTTGAAGTCGAACAAGAAGAGACATTCGACGAAGCCGAAGTGATTGAAGGTGACGAGCAAGAGGCTTTCGAGGAAGACGCAACCGAGAGGTTCACGGTCAAGGTTGACGGTGAAGAAATCGAAGTTGGGCTGGATGAGTTAGTCAACGGCTACAGCCGCCAATCATCGTATACGAAAAAGTCCCAAGCGCTTTCGCAGGAGCGAAAAGAGTTTGAGGAACAGCGAGATGCAGTCTTACAGGAACGGTCTGTTTACGCTGACATGCTATCGAAACTACAAAATCGATTGCTGTCAGAAGACACGGTTCCTGAGCCTGACTGGGATGCTCTTTTTGATGAGAACCCGATCCAGGCTACTCGCCAAAAATATGAATGGGATAAGGCGCAAAAGTCGCGTCAGAGTCAGTTACAAAAGATCTCTGACGAACAAGATCGTCTATCTCGTGAACTACAGGTTGAGCAAGATCGCGCGATGCGCGACATCGTGACTGAGCAAACTGCTGAAGTGCGTAAGTTAATTCCTGAGTGGAGTGACGACAAAGGCTTCAAGGAAGGCGCTCAGACGCTTAGAGATTGGTTGATTGACTACGGTCTGGATGAGGCAGACGTAAATTCTATGGTGATGGCAAAGCATGTCGAACTGGCTGAGATGGCCAGGAGATATGCCCTTGGTATCAGTCGTAGTAAGGAACGCCCTGCCAAGCAAAAGACCGTGCGAGCTGGCGTGAGCCAGCGTCGCAGCAAGTCGAGACCCAAAGCAAAAGCAGCACAAGCTCAATCTCAAAGACTGCAAAAGAGTGGTCGTCTGCAAGATGCAGTCGATCTAGCAAAACTTTTGGAACTTTGAGGTAACTAACAATGGCAATTGTTACAAACACATTCACGCGCTACAGCGCAGTAGGCATCCGCGAGGAGCTTGCAGATGTGGTGTACAACATATCACCACAAACAACCCCGCTAGTATCAAACATCGGTAGTGATAGCGTCTCAAATACATTTTATGAGTGGCAATCCGATGAATTAGCAGCCGCTTCAGCGAATGCACAAATCGATGGCGATGACCTAGCATCATTCACTGCTATAACGCCAACAGTAAGGCTTGGTAACTACACGCAAATCATGCGTAAAGACTTCATCATCGCTGATAACTTAGAAGTTATTGATAGCGCTGGTGGAGCAAACACACGCGCATACCAGCTTGTGAAAGCTGGTAATGAGTTGAAGCGAGACATCGAATTCAACATCTGTGGTGTGAACCAAGCGGCAGCGGCTGGTGCAACAGGCACAGCTCGTAAGGGTGCTTCGCTCTCTGCTTACATCAAGACAAACACCAGCAAAGGAACCGGCGGCGCTGATCCCACCACCTCTGGCGGTGTTGTAAACGCAGCTCGCACAGACGCCAGTTCAGGCAATCAGCGTGCTTTCACCGAAGCAATGCTGAAGACAGTGTTGCAAGGCGTTTGGACGGAAGGTGGTGATCCATCAATGGTGATGGTTGGCCCATTCAATAAAACTGCTGTAAGTGCTTTTACAGGCATAGCNAGCCAACGCTACATGGCTCCCGGTGATAGNCCTACTACCATTATTGGTGCTGCTGATGTGTACATCAGTGACTTCGGTAGTGTTTCTATTGTTCCAAATCGCTTTCAGCGAGAGCGTGATGCTTATGTATTAGACCCAGACCTTCTGTCATTGGCCGTTCTGCGAAACATTCAAAATGTTGAGCTGGCCAAGACGGGTGATGCACATAAAGAGATGGTGATTTTTGAAGGCTCACTGCGAGTCGATCAAGAAAAGGGTCTCGGCATCATCGCGGATCTAACAACGTCGTAACGGGTTGGGATCGACATGACTGAGTTCAAAAAGGTTCTGGAGTACGACCCGCTGACCAAGACCAAGACGACTTTCGGTTACGAAGAGTCGTCAAGTGGTCGTGAGTCTGATGACTCTGTGGTCATACAGACCCAGGTTGATGTCACTGACATCGTTGAATCGAATAAGCGTCGTTTCAATGAAGTTGACAGGCATCAGCCATGGGGTGATGGGTTTGGAACCAAGGTTGCGTCGATCCCGCTAACGTTGCTTCACGAGTTGCGACAGAAAGGCATTTTGAACGACCAAAAGGCGTTCAAAAAATGGCTGAACGATCCAGAAAACCGAGCGTTTAGAACGCGAGGTGGGAAAGTCTAAATGGCAATCACGACATACAGTGAGTTGCAGTCTTCAATTGCAGATTGGTTGAATCGTGATGATTTAACNTCTGTGATTCCNGACTTCATCACTTTGTCGGAGGCTCAGTACAACCGCTCAATCAGGCACAGAAGCATGATTGTGCGGTCTAGGGCTGACATCGATGCCAGATATTCTGCGACCCCTCCCGACTGGATTCAGACGGTACAGCTCATCTTGCTGACCGATCCAGTTCAGCCGCTCAACTTTGTAACGAATGAAGAAATGAACAAGAAGAGAGCGGCGTCTAGCGCCGTCTCTCGACCAACCAGCTTTACGCACGTTGGCACTGAGATACAGGTGTATCCAAGTCCTGATACGACGTACCAAGCTGAGCTTGTTTATTACGGCAAGATTCCGGCGTTGTCTGATAGCAATACTTCAAATTGGTTGTTGTCCCTTTCTCCAGACATCTACCTGTATGGCTCCNTGCTTCAGGCAACGCCGTATCTCCGTGACGACGAAAGACTCCCGGTTATTGCATCGCTTTATCAGCGAATGATCGAAGACATGAACATCTCTAACGAGAGAACAAGTGGGCAAACATCGACGCAAATGCGCGTCCCTTCTTTTGGATAAGTTATGGCTTTCACTGATTACTTAGAAAACAAACTCATCGCGCATACGTTTTCAAATACTGCGTTTACATCGCCTAGCACTGTTTATGTTGCTCTTTACACAGTTGCACCTACCGACAGTAGTGCAGGTACAGAGGTAACTGGTGGTGGTTACGCACGACAAAGCGCTGCGTTCACAACAACAAACAATCAGGCTTCAAATACGTCAGCAATTGAGTATCCAACTGCTACTGCTGGTTATGGAACTGTAGTTGCTGTGGCCGTTCTGGACAGCGCTAGCAGCGGGAACATGCTCGCTTACGCTGCCTTGAGCACCAGTAAAACAATATCCACGGGTGATGTGTTCCGTATACCTGCTGGTGATTTAGACATCAGCCTCGACTGATGAGTCAGGGTTACGGCAATGGATCTTGGAACCAAGGCAGATATGGCGTCTGGTCTTATCAAGACTGTGAGGCTTCTACGACCGCTACGAGTGCTTTCACAGCCTCTGCGTCAGTCGTTAAGCAAGGTCAAATCTTGGTCAGTGCTACTTCTGTGGTTGCCAGCTCTGGTCAACGTATCTTGCAAGGCGCTGCTGCGGCTTCTGCGTCGAGTTCAACAAGCTCTAACGCAGTCGTTGTCTTCAGTTCATCCGCATCAATTAGTGGATCGTCTAGCACTTCAGCAAGCGCTCAGCGCGTGGCTGAAGGATCTGCCGAAGTTTCTGCGTCGTCTACGACAAGTGCTGATTCAGTCATTGTCGCAAACGCATCGGCAAGNGCTTCCGCTACGTCATCAGTTTCAATCATTGGCGGGATTGTTCAAAGCGCGAGTGCTTCAACGTCAGCCGTTTCAACGGTCTCCGCAAACGGCGAGATCAAGTGGCAAAAAGAGTCGCCAGCCAGTGATAGCTGGTCTGGCCAATCTGCTGCATCGACAACATATACAAACCAGCCTGAGGCCAGCACAAGCTGGCAACAGGCGGCATGAGGATTTGAGAAATGGCTGACACCTTTTCTAACGATTTACGTTTGCGGCTCCAGGAGAGTGGGGCCAACTCGGGTCAGTGGGGCTCNCTGCTCAACGACACNATTACNAACATNGCTTCTGCGTTTNNTCTCGGCAGTGAAGCAATACCNNATGCCAGTACGCATACNATTACCCTGGCGGANGANAGTTCGAGNGGNGACGAGGCNAGNAGCNTGTTNCTNAAATGNACNGGCGGTGGNCAAGCCTGCACGGTAACGCTTGCGCCNAANACCNTTAGCAAAGTNTGGATTATCTCTAACGAAACATCTTTNACGCTCACNTTTAGCGCCGGTTCTGGCGCAAATGTCGCGGTAGCTGCTGGCGCCGTAAAAGTGATTGTTACAGATGGCGCAGGCTCTGGTGCTGCTGTTGTGGATGCGTTGAGCGGGTTAGCTATCACGGGAAGCACAGCTACGTTCACAGACGTTGTAAGCATTGGAGGAATCACAGGCAGCGGATCTGGCACGCTCAAGGTTAAGTCAAACTCATCTCACCATGCTATTGCGTTAGAAGAAAACAGCGGAAATGAAGCCTACAGCTTGGGTGTGGTAGCCGATGGCTCTTTAATCTTTGCAAACTCTGGAACGGAAGTTGTTAGGTTTGATGACTCAGGTCGCGTCGGCATCACTGGACAGACCAGCCCAACCTTCAACCTAGATGGCGGATTTGTAACGCAAACTTGGGGCTGGCATCTCAACACGTCTTATCAAGCCGGTTTCACCTACACGACGACAGACCGCTCTTTATCGATCTTCACCAAGTCTGCTGACAACGCCGATTATATTAAATTTAGTACGGGCGGAAGCGCGACAGAGAGAGGGCGAATAACGGCGGCAGGAGATTTCGGTCTCGGCACGGCTAGCCCGGGGGCAGCGTTAGACATCAATCGTGCTACTGGCACCGCATCTTATGCGCGCGTGGGTAATGGGGGCAATGTTCAAGCATACATTGGTGTGGCTGGTGACAACCTGCCCGTGTTAGGCAGTTTTACGAACCATGCTTTGCGTATGGTCGTCAATGCGTCCGAGGTGGCGAGGTTTGATACATCAGGCAACTTGCTGGCTGGTACTACTAATGCAAATCCTGCGGCAAACAATGTAACAGGTCACGCTTTAAAAGCTGGAGGATTAGCTGAGCACTCTAACTCTGGCGCTGTCGTAATGCGTCTAAATAGGACTGATTCTGACGGTGATATTCTTCAGTTTTATAAAGGAACCGGCACAGTCGGTGTTATTCAAACAAAATCAAGTCAGTTAAGTATTGGTACAGGTGACACGGGCATTCAGACTAATCAAGATGTCAACGCCATCATCCCGCACAACATTACCACAAATGCCAACGTAGATAATTCAATTGATCTCGGGTATGCGGCTGGCGGAACTAATTTCAGATTCAAAGATATATACCTATCAGGCGGTGCATACCTTGGTGGCACAGGTTCAGCCAACTATCTGGATGACGTAGAAACTGGCACATGGACACCAACACTTGCAACAGGGACGGTTGCGAACAAGTCTGGAAACTATACAAAAATAGGCAGATTGGTTCATGTAACGGGTTTTTTCTCAGCGTTAAGCGATAGATCATCAACAAACGGGCTTCAAATATCCAACCTTCCTTTTGCTATAGGTGTAACAAACAGAGCATATCCGTCTGGTATTTTTGGTCAGTATATTGACCAGTCACCTGACACTGCTTATGCCAGTGGCTCAACTACATTTTCTGTTTATTCAGCAAAAGCAACGGGAGCATATGAGTTTGTTCAGCATAACGACTTTAACAATACAGCCAGCGCACTGTACTTCTCGATAACTTATTACGCATAACCCTAGTGGATTCTAGGGTCGGACAGCCTAGCCAAAGGAGATAAAAATGGCACTTTCAGAAAGCAACNGTANAAGACAAAATNGAANTAGTAGATTGCGGAGGCTATAAGATCATTCAAGTTCGCACTGCAACCGTGATCACAAAGGATGGATCAGAAATCAGCCGCACGTTTCATCGCCATGTAGTCGGCCCCACAGATGATGTCAGCAGCGAAAGCGCAGACGTTCAGGCGTTAGCGGCACAATTCTTTACAGACGAAGCAAAAGCGGCATACACCGCAGCACAATCGGAGCCAGTTTGATGGCGGCAACAATGACTTGGGTCGTATCACAATGCGACCGCGTAATAGCAGACGGGGGCATCAACAATATTCATTGGCGGTGCAACGCAACAGAAACTGCAAATGGAACTGATTATGAGGCTACTAGCTACGGTACCTGCGGCCTCACCTATGACGCAAGCAGCAGCGATTTCATTGCCTACGACAGCGTGACACAAGAGAACTGTTTGACCTGGATTTACGCCAATGGCGTCGATAAAGACGCCATCGAGGCTGCGTTGCAGGCAGACATCGACTTACAAATTACACCGACAGAAGGATACGGCACACCATGGAGTTAAATCTCAAATTAGACCAAGGCGAGGTGCAGGACATTCTTAACGTGCTAGGTGAACTGCCCAGTAAATCAGGCGCTTGGCCGCTGATGATGAAAATTCAGGCCCAGGCGCAAGCCCAGTTACCTGAGCCGGAGGAAGAAGAACCAAGCGAGGGCGAAGAGCCTGAAGAGGCAGCGGTCGTACAGTGACACCTACTCAGCAAGCAATTGCGAAGATCGAAGCGTTGGAGCGCGAGGTCAGCATTCGCCATGAGGAAGTTGAGCGAAGGCTTGAACGTGGCGATAAGCGGTTCGACAAACTTGAAGCAATGATTTGGGGGGTCTATGTAACAGTCATCGTCGCTGTCGCCTTACCACAATTGTTAGTCAGGTAATGGCCCATGGTGATAGAGAGCGTGGTTATGGCCAGTGCAATTTTGAAGCAGGTCAGCGACACGATTGGCGCAGTGAATGAGGGAAAAGCGTCTATAGAGACAGCGATGGGCCTGATAGCAGATTTTGGCGCTGGCTTAAACGACTTTCAAAAGTCGAAATCGACTGGATTCACGAAGCTCTCAAGCGGCGATGTATTAAAACTGAGCATGATTCGTAGAAGCCAAGAGCGATACGAACACGAGCTTAGAACGCTGTTGCTAGCGATGGACAGCACATTATTAGCCCAATACGACGCAGCGATTGCTGAAAACAAAAGAAGGCATCAAGAGCAACAAAGGTACATGGCTAAAAAGAAAAAGGAACGTGATCGGCTCATGCAGCAGATTTTTGTCGGAGGAACTACGTTAATTGTTGGCGGCGGGATTGCTCTCGGTTTGATTGTCTTAATTATTAAGGCATTCGGATGATTATGGCTTTTTTGCTGGTGATGCTCGTTGATGGTGAAGAAGTTGGCGGGAAGTTTCACTTTCGCAATGTTCACAGATGCAATCAATTCGCGCATTGGCTGGAAAACGGCACCGTAAAGCCGATTGAGAATCGTCGTATAAACAATCAGGTCAACATTACAGCGTACTGCATACCTGTAAAAGTTTTGCCTAGCACGACCTTCTACGATTGAGATGAGTGCGAAACGGTTAGAGAAAGACAGTGATTATGCCGAGTACGACGCCGATGGCGATGGCGTCGTAACAGATGAAGAGCTTGAGACAAGTAAGGAGTTGCAAGAGCTTAAGATTAGTAACGAAAGAGCGCAGGCGCAAAGAAGCATGAGTTGGTTCGCTCTGTGGGGAATGTTGCTGTACCCGTCGTTAGTAGTGGTAAGCAGTTGGGCTGGCTTGGTACAGGCAGCAAGCATTTTAGGTGATATGGCTAGCGTCTACTTTGTGAGTGTCGCAGGCATATTGGCAGCGTTCTTTGGGGCGCAGGCATGGTCGAACAGAGGTAATAGCAGATGAGCATAGTTGCTTCACTGGTAGGGCCGGTAACGGGCCTACTAGACAAGTTTATAGAGGACAAAGATCAGAAGGCAAAGCTCGCGCACGAAATAGCCACTATGAGCGAAAAACATTCGCAAGAGGCGATGTTAGCTCAGCTAGAAATAAACAAAGCAGAAGCGGCCACAGGATCGTTGTTTATCGGGGGATGGCGTCCCTGTATTGGTTGGATATGTGCCTTCGGCCTGCTCTACAACACGATCATCGTAAACATATTAGGAATATGGGTTGAGGTGCCAGAAGTGGATACAACACTACTGGTGCCAGTAATGATGGGCATGTTAGGGCTTGGCGCTATGCGTAGCTATGAGAAGGTCAACAAGGTGGCGAGAGAGAAGTAATGACCGCTTTGGTAGAAATGCTTAAACGTCAAGAAGGTGTACGCAGTCACGCATATCAATGCAGTGCTGGGTACACCACGGTTGGTGTTGGTAGAAACATCGACAGCAATGGTGGCATTGGTTTGTCAGATGATGAGGTTGAGTACTTGCTTCGCAACGACATTGAGCGCTGCCAGATGGAACTGGATACCGCTTTTCCTTGGTTCAAGAAATTAGATCGTGTGAGGCAAGATGCGATGGTCAGCATCGTTTTCAATCTTGGTCTGACCAAACTTATCAAGTTTCAAAACGCCCTCGGCCACATGGCCGATGGCGATTACATACTGGCAGCAGCAGAGTTCAGAGATAGCAAATGGCGCAGACAAGTTGGAATGCGCTGTGAGGAGCTGTGCGCGATGATAGAGACGGGGTTCTACGGTGACACTGCTTAGTATTCAGCCCCCAGCAGGTATCGTAAAAAACGGTACTGAGCTGCAACAGTCTAATGCCTGGAACGATGGCAACCTCGTTAGATGGAACGAAGGCAGCTTACAGCCCGTTGGCGGTTGGAGAGCCAGAACAACTGTGGCTCTCACTGGTAAGTGCCGAAACATCATCGCTTACCTAGATAATGACGGCGACCGCAGAACGGTCGCTGGCACCCACTCTAAGTTATTTTTCATTGCTGAAGACGGTACGCTTTCAGACATCACCCCGGCAGGTTTTACGGCAGGCACCGCTGATGCGAACCAGAACCTTGGCTATGGTGGTGGGACTTGGAACCTTTCTACGTGGAACAGTCCGCGACCAGATACAGGCTCCTATGCCCCCGCTACAACTTGGTCGTTAGACACCTTTGGGCAGTTTGTTATTGGATGCTCGACTTCGGACGGAAAGCTCTATCAATGGGAAAACAACCCGTCTGTCGTCGCTGCTGTTCTAAGCAACGCACCTGTCAGTAACACTGCTGTCGTCGTTACAGAAGAGCGATTTGTCGTAGCCCTGGGTGCTGGTGGGATTGGAAACAAGGTAGCTTTTAGCGATCAGGAAGATTCAAACCTTTGGACGCCAGCGGCAACAAACCAAGCCGGTTCTTTTACTTTGGCTACAAACGGTAATCTGATAGCAGGTCGCCGTATGCGTGGTGAAACGCTACTCCTCACCGATATTGACGCCCATGTGATGCGATTTATNGGGCCACCTNTGGTGTTTGGTTTTCAACAGGTTGGAACAGGCTGTGGCGCTATAAGTGCCAACTCCTGTGTTATAGCGGATGGCTCTGCAATATGGATGGGTCGTAATGGCTTCTTTACTTATAACGGCTCCGTCAGATCGTTACGCAGTGCTGTTGGCGACTTTATTTTTGAAAACATGAACCCCGACCAAAGAAGCAAAGTNTTCGGTGTCCTTAACAGCAACTTTGCTGAGGTTATCTGGTTCTACCCGTCCAAGGGCAGCAANGAAAACGATAGTTATGTCAGTTATAACTATCGTGAGGGCCACTGGCAGATTGGTTCGTTGAATCGAACAGCAGGCTTCGATAGCGGCGCTTTTATATACCCTAATTATGTAGATGAGTCCGGCATCGTGTTTGAGCACGAGGCCGGATATGCCTACGACACAGACACAGAGATCTTTGTTCAGAGCGGCCCGATTGAGATAGGCAATGGTGATCGTTACATGGTCGCTAAAAGCCTCATAAGCGACGAGAGCGCGGCTGGAGCGGTAACTGCAACCTTCAAGACCAAGAACTATCCAACGGCCTCTGAAACGACTCATGGGCCGTTTACCTTAACCTCTACGCCGACTTCCGTAAGGTTTACAGGTCGTCAAGTAAACATGCGTGTTACAGGCGTAANTAATTCGAGTTGGCGCGTTGGAAACATGCGCCTTGANGTTGTCCCTGGAGGCAGACGATGAGACTGCCAGATTCAGGAGCAGAGTACTCCCAGCAACAGGAGCAACAAAAAAGCCTTATTTTAGAACAGGCAGACTCATTAAATTTTAAGAAGTTTCAGGATATTGAAGTAGGCGATGCAAGGCTGGTGCTAAAATCACCTAACGGCACTCGTTATTCAATAACCGTCGATAATTCAGGAAACTTAACAGCTTCATCAATATGAAAGCACAGAGACAAATCAGCGCAGCAGAAGCAATGGAGCCTTACCGGCATTTGGTCGAGGGTGCTTTGCGATACGCGGCTGAGACCTACTCGTATGAAGATGTGGTCAATGCTGTGCAAGCAGGCGAGATGTTTTTCTGGCCTGCTGATGAAAGTTTTTTGATAACGGAAGTCGCGCAGTTTCCGCGTAAGCGGACACTGCATGTGTTTTTGGCAGGTGGGAAGCTGTCAGAAATAAAAGCGATGGACGAGTCNATAGTGGCATACGCAGANATATTAGAGTGCGATGCGATCTCACTATCGGGNAGAGCTGGATGGGAAAAAGCGCTAGGTGATTTGGGTTACAAAAAAATTCACACCACCTTAGGCAAGAACATCAATGGCCACAGGAATACTGAACTTCGACCCAGAAGCGGTTGAACAAGACATATTAGATTTTTACGGCGGCAACGCTCAGCAGATTGCTCAGCCAGATCAAAGCTACTTTGCGCAGTTTGCTCTGCCTAGTACAAGCGAGCCTGTAAACCGGCCTACACCGCAACCTGACGCGATGCCTGTGATGGGCAATCCTATGCCACCCCCTTTCATGGGCGCTTCAACACCACCTATCACTGTCAACCCTAGGGCTTTCTTAAACGGCGTCCCTGCTACAAACCTAGGTGCTTTGCCGCGTGAGATTCAGGATGCGATAGACATTCTGAATCGCAGNTCCGTATCAACCAGGAAAAGAAAGAGCGCTCAGAACACATTAGACGAATTCAACGCNAGCCTGATGGAGTCAGAGCCTGCCCCAAACATACCGATACCTGAGATGGCTTCGCAAAGAGATGTGTTGGGGGCGCAGCCTTCTGAAATCGAACAGCGTGCTATGGCAATCGCAGGTGCTGACCCAACAGCAATGCTTGGTCGTCAACCAACCCAGCCAGAAATGGCGGCGATGTCTACTCCAATAGATCGAAGCCTACAAATGAGAATACAAGAGTTGGAAGCCTTGAACGACGGTCGTGTGCCGAACATGGGCTTCATGGGAATGAGGTTTTAACGATGGCAGGTAAAAACAGACAAAGCTCTTCGACGGAGTTTGATCCAGAAATCAAAAGTCGTTTGCTGCAAGTTTTCGATCAGGGCCAGCGCCTTTCAGCAATGCCATTCCAGCCTTACGAGGGTGCAACGGTTGCTCCTCTAGCTCCTGTTCAGCTTGAGGGTATGCAAGCCACTGCCGATGCCGCTAGAGGCGGCATCGGGCAGCAACAGTTGGCTACAGCGACGCAAGCGGCAGAACGAGCGGCAGGATTCACGCCTTCGTTTTTCAATGTAAACCTTGGGGCTGACGTACCAACCGTAGGCACTACAGGGGTTGCAGCCCAGCAGATTGGCCCTGTGCGTATTGGTGAAAGAGTAAGCCCGGTCGGTATGGCTCAGACATCTCCTGATGTTAGCTTTGGCGTAGATCCCGTTACAGCACAACAAGTGCAGGGCCGTGCCGTAGAAGCCCAGAGTCTTGCACAAACGGATTTGTCTCCCTACCAAAACCAGTATCAAAGCGCTGTTATTGATGCGGCCTTGGGTGATGTTGAAAGAAATCGTGCAATGGCTTTGAACCAAAATAAAGCCGAGGCGACACGACAAGGTGCTTTTGGAGGAGATCGTGATGAGTTGTATCGAGCAACGACAAATCAGAACTTTGATAGAGAGGCTTTGCGTACTGCTGCCCAACTACGCGCACAAGGTTTCGAGTCTGCTGCTCGAAGAGCGGAAGCAGACGTTGGACGCGCTCAAACTGCTAATTTGCAAACAGCACAGCTTGGCCAACAGGCTGATTTAGCTAACCAGAGGGCTGATCTACAAGCTGGCACGACATCCGCTCGGCTTGGGCTTCAGGGTCAGATAGAAGCAGGTCGTCAAAACCTTCAGGGTGACTTGGCGGCGCAAAGAGAAAACACGCAAAGAATGCTCGCCAATCAGAGAACGGATTTGGATATTGGCCGTTCTAATTTAGATGCAGAACTGCAAAGGCAGCGTGCTAACCAGCAAGCAGCTTTGACTGCTGGCACGACAAGTGCTCAGCTTGGCTTAGATGCTGCGAGAGCTAACCAACAAGCGATGCTAGACGCTGAAACACAGCGCAGAGCGCTTGAAGCTCAACTCGCCCTTGGTCGTGAACAACAGCAGCTTGATGCGTTAGGCATCAATCTGCGAGGTGCTGGTGCCTTGGGAACTCTGGGCGATCAAGCCAGAGACTTTGCTTTCAGAGACGCCGCCGCTTTAGAAAGCGTTGGCGACAGGCAACGAGCTGCTGCACAGGAGCTGTTAGAGGATCGTTACAGACGATTCATAGAGCAACGTGATGCGCCTCTTCGAGCCTTTGACATCTTACGAGCTGGTGCCGGGATCTTGCCATCACCCATAACGCAGCGTAGCCGTGGTAATCAATTCACGCTGTTAGGAGGCTGATATGGGTCAAGTCCTAAAAACAATCGTAATGAATCGAGTTAAGTCGAAGATTGCCGGAAAGGTTGGCGAGGCTGGTGGGTTTGGTATGCCAGGAGGAGCTGTAGGCGCTCAAGGCGACAGTAAGCTGGAGCAGTTCACGTCTCTGGCTGACGACCCTGTGCAGTTCATTCAAGACAGATTCAACGACCGTTTAGAAGAAAAGAGAGAGCAAGCGGCGGGGATCTTAAATCCACGCCGCATCATAAGAAATCAGCTCATTGAGCAAGGTCTCCCAGAAGAGGAGATAGACCGAGTTTTATCAACGATGACCTTTGCCCGTGACGGCGAAGAGATAACAGACACACCGGGGGTTAGCCGTGGCATCCTTGGATGAAGAATTAAAAAGACAGAGGCTTGCGGATCTGGCGGCGAGTCAGGGTGCGCTATTAAGTGAAACATCGTTTCAAAGAGAAATGCTGACAGACCCGTTTCTCGCTCAAGCACAAGGGCCAGCCGAATATCGCCGCTCCATAGATGCCGCAGCGAGAGCTGATGCAGAGTCTCAACAGTCTTTGAGAGATGCCCAGATGCTTGCGCAACAGCCCGTTGCGCAAGAACCCGTTTACAATAACTTCCTCACTCGTAAGGTGGATAACCCTGCACTTGATTTGCTGCGCAGCATCGTCAGTTCAAGGCTGATAAACAGAGGTGTGTTAGAAAATCCTACAGATATAGCACGACGAAACCTCAATGCTTTAGAGGCTAAAAACCAGCAAATAGACACGCTAACCAAAGCTGCCACAGCTAGATCAGATCTTGCAGATGATTTAAGAGCGCAGGCTTATGCGTTAGCACAAAGCCGTGGCGTGCCGGTAGATCCAAGACTTGCTTTGTCTCCTGAAGAACAAGTGTCGTTGGGGATTAATACATTTGGAATGAATTTAGACCCGACGCAGGTTTTGGGTTATCAACGTGATCTAGGAGAAGTGGCGCAAGCTGCCCGTGTAAATCAACTTGCGAATGAGGCATTTGCAAGAGGTGATATTACAGCGGATCAAAGAGACAGGGTTTTAAGCGCTCGTGATGAGAACAAGCTAGATACTTTCCAAGATCTTGTAAGGATAGAAAACGTAGGCGCAGGTCTTGAAAGAAGAACGACTATTGGTGGCGAAGTCATTGAGACACCAAGCCGAGACGCCGCAGCTCTTGCACGAAGATACGAGCAACCGGGCAGTACTTTTCAGTTAGCACCAGAGAGCGACATAAAATCAAGAGACCGGATCTTGAATAACCTAGATGAAGTCAACGACGCAGCGGCGCAAGCGAGAAGAGTCGAAAACTCTTTACGCTACGCCGAGATTGTGCCGTTGCTTACAAAAGGAGTTATTGAAGGCGATCAGTTTATTTCTGGTGCCGTTACTGGTCGATTGCCAGCTTTTGTAAGAGACCTTGTTGACGCGAATTCTCGAAACATAGAGTCGATTGCCGGTGCTATTGCTCAACAAAGTCTGCGCGAAACTTTAGGTGGTCAATTCGCTGTTCAGGAAAACATCCAGTTACAGCAGCGCTTCTACGACCCAACCTTGCCCGTGATCTTCAACCTTGCTCGTATAAGACGGTCTCAGAAACTTAACGATTTCATAGGTCGTGAAGTTGATCGTTTAGAAGAACACATGGCTCTTTATGGATTTGAAGCAAATGGCCCAACGGTTGATGGGAAGACTATGCCTTTCCGCAGGAGAAAAGTATCCGAGATATTCGAGGAAATGAATGCGGGTGAAGATGGTTTAAGCAATTTATTAGATGAGTTTACTGACGACGAGATCATCGCTTTCGCCAACGGGCCTAAGAAAAACCTTGAAGCCGAATTCAAGGGAGTAAAAGTAGGAGATTCGATAAAAGCAAAATTACTCGAAATTTTGAAGAAAAAGGAACAAGGGCTTTAGCCTTAATAGGAGCAAGGTATGGCAACCGTGCAGGAAATCCAAGACGCGATCAGGCGTTTAGATCAAACGCCTGAGCAGCGCACCTACTTTGATGATGTAAGAGCAAATGTGGGGCCAAGTGCTGAAGCAGCGCTCCAAGATTTTATTGCTGTTATTACTGACCCTATCGGCACGGCAAAGGACACTTATGACCTCGGTAAAGGTTTGTTTAGCCTGGCGACTGGCGGCGATGCGCCAGAAGAGGAAATTGCTAGAGCGCTTGGTGAGTACTACGTTGACCGTTATGGGTCGCTAGATGCGGTAAAAAACTCGTTTAGAACCGATCCTGTAGGTGTCGGTTTAGATTTTGCTTCGGTGTTAAGCGGGGCCGGCAGCAGCACTAGAGCTGCTGCCGGTCTTGGCAAAAAGGTATCTGATCGGGTTGGCGCTGAAAAGACGTCTGAGTTTCTTGGCAAACTACAGTCCAGTGAGTTGAGCGAAAAAGCAAGGAATGCGCTTATATTGAGCGATGTGGGTGCGGCGGCGGGCACAGCCGTCGTTAAGGCACCTTCAGTGCTTGGAAACGTATCTGCAAGTCTGCTGGGTACAGTTTCAGGCGCATCAGGCGATTCTATTGGTAGGGCTTTCAACGTGGGCAGGGAGTCTTTGCCTTTCAGCGAAAGAGCAAAGACATTTCGTCAAACAGCCGCAGGTCAAGGCGATTCCGCAGTCTCGCCAGCACAGTTCGTAGACGATACTCAACAAGCATTTCAGACCTTAAAGGGGAACATCAGCGCTAACTACAGAGCCGGTAGAGCAGCATTACCTCCCGGCCCTACGACTCCATTGGTTGGCCAAACAACCTCCCGTACAAGCGCTCCCGGCCCTATTTCAAGCACGGGTAAACAGATGCCTCCTGTTGTGACCGTACGCCCATCAGCACCACCACAAAGAAATAGACCCTTTTTCGCAAGCCAGTTTGACGAACTGGATAAAGTAAAAACAGAGAGAGATGCTGCAAAGGGTGAATTCTCTGATGCAGAGGGTTTCGACAGTGATGCTTTGCAAGGCATAAGCCTGCTAGAACAAGACGTCGTAGAGTTTTCCAAGTCTCCTTTATCAGACCGCGATGCAGCTTTTGCTTTAAGGCAAAAGCTGGATACCTATAACTTTACAGAGGGTACACAAGAGTTTCGCGTTAGAAATCAGCTTCGAGCAGATTTAAGCAAGCAGCTTAAAAAAGATCCGAAGTACAAAAAACTCGTTGAGGATTATGACGAGGCAAACAGGCTAGCTGAAGAGATCAAGTCAGAGCTTGGGTTAGGTAGAACCAAAAACGTCAGCCAGTCCTTAAGGAAGCTGCAAAGCGTCAGCCGTAACAACGTCAATACGAACTTCGGCAGGCGCAGCGACCTTCTTGCCGAGCTTAACCCCAATATGAATTACGACCCGTTAGATGTTGCTGCTGCGCTGTCTCTTCAGTCAGCAGAGCCGGTTGGTGGCGCTCGCATAGGTCAGGCAGGCGCACAGACGGGCGGAATACTGGCATCCGGTCAAGAAGGCGTGTCATTAGGAAACACGGCTGTCGCAGCGCTCACTGCTGCTGGATTCACTCCGCGTAATGTAGGAAGGGGTGCATTTGTAGCAGGTAGAGGCGCTTTAGCGGCATCTCCCGTCACGACACCTATTGCAGGGATTTTGCCGCAGGCAACAAACGTAGCTTTCGCGCAAGAACGAGCTGATGTAGGCACCGACGACCCTGAAATGGATGCACTGATTAGAAGGTTGGAGGCGATAAATGCCCTCAAATAAAAAGAAACGCAAAAGCACTGTAAACGCCGCAGGTAACTACACCAAGCCGACGATGCGTAAGAACCTGTTTCAAAAGATTAAGGCTGGCGGAAAAGGCGGAAAACCTGGCCAATGGTCTGCGCGTAAAGCGCAGATGTTGGCCGCTGAATACAAGCGCAGAGGTGGAGGTTATACAAGCTAATGCCACATAGAAGAATGGGTAAAAAACCAATGAGTCGTAAGCAGTACGCAAGTGCTGTGATGCACAAAAAGAAAGGCAAAAAGAAGAAGTGAGCCTGAAAAAACCTCAACGTGACCTTAGGAAATGGACAAGCCAGAACTGGACTACCAAGTCGGGCAAGCCCAGTACCCAAGGTCGTAAAGCAACAGGAGAACGTTATCTACCGAAGAAGGCGATTGCTGCGCTATCGGACAAGGAATATGCAGCTACAACACGCAAGAAGAGGAAGGATACGAAGGCTGGCAAGCAGCACAGTAAGCAGCCCAAAAAGGTGGCTAAGAAAACTCGTAGGTTTAGATGATGAGCTTGACGGAAGCAGAGAAAAACCGACTCAAAAGAGTCGGTCTGACAAAGCTGAACACGGTGAAGATGACGCCAAGCCACCCGACTAAAAAGGCGGTGGTGGCCGTCAGAGACGGCGACAGCATCAAGACGATTCGCTTTGGCGATCAGAAGATGGGTCATAACTACAGCGCTGAAGCTCGTAAGAGCTTCAAGGCGCGACATGCAAAGAACATAGCAAAAGGCAAAACCTCTGGGGCTTGGTGGGCTAATAAGGTCTTCTGGAGCGGCCCTGGCGGTAAAACGAAGAGTCCTCCAAAGGGACAGAAACGAAAACTCGGAAGGAGTAGATAAAATGGCATACGGCAAAGCGATGATGAAAAAGATGGGACGTAAAGGTATGAGAAAGGCGATGCAGGGCAAAAAAGCCATGCGCCCAGCTTACCCACCCAAGTAATTACAACTTGGTTGTAATGGGAATACCACTTAATGTGGTTTATTCAGCTAAAACAAGGGTTTAGGGATATTGGGAAATATCCCCTATTCCTGCTTAATATGGCTTAAAATCAGCTATTTAGGCTCCAGAGGGTCTGAATCCCTCTCTCTCCGCCATATTGTAAGCTATTGATGCTTAATAGGTTTCCGTCTTAGTATTATCACGGTTGTAATATAGTGGTAATTAGATGGCATCTATTCGCCGGAAAGGAGACGGCTGGATAGCTCAGATTGCCCGTCAGGGCTATCGGCGTATCTCTAAGCAGTTTCCGACAAAAAAGTCAGCTCAGCTTTGGTCTCATCGCATTGAGACCCAAATGGCTGAAGGAATCTATCAAGATGAGAAGCAACTAGACGCCACAAGTGTGGCTTCTATCCTTGATCGTTACGCCTGTGAGATCCACGCTATCAAGCCGTTTGGCCGTAGCAAAATGGCAAGTGTGAGGCAGTTACAACGCTTCTTTACGGACGCAAAGGTTGGCGACCTAGATAACAAGCTACTCACCACATACGCCAGCACCCGTCGTAAGACGGTAGCTGGCTCCACAGTCGTTCAAGAACTAAGT
>FUFK010045138.1_pt1 | contig 47460 bp, 37 predicted proteins | sample 1021851 | NCBI WGS metagenome assembly FUFK01 (sample SAMEA51879418, study PRJEB19060) | metagenome
TTTCGAAGTTTTAAACGATGCTGCCAACTCTCAAAATGCAATTATAACTGTTACACCTACGTACACTAACAATGGAGTTGAGTGTACAGGACCGTCTGAAACATTTGTTCTAACGGTAAATCCTGGGGCTCAAGTAAATCCTATTGATAATCAAATATTGTGTAATGATGAATTGACAGATCCGATTCAATTTACCACTCTAAATACCGATGGTGTTACTGAATATAATTGGACGAATACAAATACTTCAATTGGATTACCATCGGCTGGAACTGGAGATATTGGTTCTTTTTCGGTTGTAAACACATCAACTAGTGCACAATCTGCAACAATTACAGTAACGCCTACATACACTAACAATGGAGTTGTTTGTTCNGGAAATCCNGAGCAATTTACTATAACTGTTAATCCTTCAGCACAAGTAAANGGTCTGGCNGATTATAATACAATTTTATGTGANNGTGAATTTACTCCTGTATATTCGTTTAGTACTGCAAATACTGATGGTTTAACAACATTTAATTGGACAAATAATAATGTGGCTATTGGATTGGCTGATTCTGGTGAAGGTGGAATTCCTAGTTTCCAAGTTACAAATTCAACTCAGTCAACTATAAGTGCAACAATAACTGTTACTCCTAGTTATGAGAATAATGGAATTATCTGTGATGGTAATGCTGAGACATTCACAATAACAGTTAATCCATCACCAGAAATGGATAATGTTGAGGATGTTGTACTATGTAATAATGAAATTTCTTCGATAATAGAATTTACAACTCCAAATACGGATGGTAATACTACATACACATGGACTAATGACAATACATCAATTGGTCTATCATCAACTGGAAATGGAGATATTCCTTCATTCACAGCATTAAACTTATCTCCAATCACTGAGGTAGCCACAATTACGGTAACTCCTACTTATGAAAATAACGGAGTAGTGTGTATTGGTGATCCTCAAACATTTAGTATTAGTGTGTTAAGTGAAATTGAAATTACTGGAACAACAGTAGATGCTTTAGATTGTAACGATCCAAATAGTGGAAACATCAACATAACAGTAACTGGAGGTTCAGGAGTTTATGATTTCCTTTGGAGTAATGGTGCAATCACTGAAGACTTGAATAATATTGGCCCAGGAGACTACAGTGTAACTGTAACTGACAGTGAAGGTTGTACAGCGATTTCTCAAACCTTTAACATCTTTAGACAAGACGATTTAACGGTTGAGCTAGACACTGAAATTGTCCCATTCTGTGAGAATAATCTTGTTACGCAAGAAAACAGAATAACAATTTCTGGAGGATTAGGNCCTTACACTGTTAATTGGTCAGGTGGTTCTGTAAGTATTAATGATAATACATTTATGACAGCATATCAAAATGGTTTATATAATGTACTTGTTACTGATCAATATGGTTGTCAAGTGAGTACCGATATATTAATTGACTTTGATGAGTTAGGAGAGGCTTCATTTGATTATGATAGTAATGGAAATATCGATTGTGGAGTAAGTATATTTAATGAGCTAAGCTTTGTCAATACTTCATCTGGTGATTACACAAGTGTTATATGGGATTTTGGTGATGGAAGTGCACTAGTGACTGGTGAAGTTGTGACGCATCAGTATCTTAATTCTGGCGCATATATGGTAACACAAACTGTTGAATACAACTATGGTTGCGTTGAGGTAAACACAGTAGAAATTGAAATCACTGACGGTTATGATATTGTTTTACCAAATGCCTTCTCACCAAACGGAGATGGAATGAATGATACTATTAGACCAGTCTATGCTTGTGTTAATAATATTGAAATGAGTATTTATGATACTTTTGGCTCGTTAATTTATTATGAGAATAATCTTGAACTTAACGGTTGGGATGGAAGCTTAAATGGTAAATTAGCTGAGAATGGAAATTATTTAATTGTAGTAAAAGGTACTACAATTTATAATGAGGAAATTAATTTAAGAGGAGTGTTTGTATTACTAAGATAAAATTATGATGAAAAGAATTATCTTAATATTGGCAATTATATTTTCTGTGAAATCATANTCACAGGATCCTGCTTTTACTCAGTCCTTTATGGTTCCTGAAAGTATTAATCCTTCTTTCTCAGGATTTTACGAAACAACAAAGGCTGGATTACTTTATAAAAATCAGCAATGGTCAGGTTTTGATTTTAATCTAAATTCTCAATACTTATATTTTGATGATTGGTATCCAGATTTGAATAGTGGTGTAGGAATAAGTTTAATGAATCATCAGGAGACATTTACAAATTATTCTTTGAAGCAATTAAATTTAAGTTGGGCTTATAAGGTTCAAATCAACTACGAATGGGACTTTAGACCAAGTGTAACTTTTGGTTTTGCAACTAAAGATTTTGGATTTGACAACTTATTATTTGAAGATCAGATTAATATATTCCAAAATATTATTAACTCAAATACATTTGATCCCATCGTTCTTGGAGAAAACGCAAGATATGTTGACATTGGGGCATCATTTTTATTTAACAATGATAATCACTGGATTGGAATTACTTTAAGACATCTTAATAGACCAAATGTCTCAATGGTTTCACAAGGTGATATACCTCTAGACATATTTATTTCTGTACATGCATCATTAGAATTACCTATTCTACAATACAATAGTGATAGCAGTGTATACTTCATAACAAACTTTATGAAGCAGGCTAAATACGATAGGTTCGATTTAGGCTTTCAATATGTCTTCGATAGATTCTCTTTTGCACTTACTGCAACAACAAACCCTATTCAAACAGAAAATGAAAGTCATTTAGTTACATCGATTAACCCTATAATTGGAATGGCTTGGGAAGGATTTAAATTTGGATATTCATATGACTTTAATTTAAGTAAAATTGGAGGAGATGGAGGTATTTCTGAATTTTCCATCACTTATGATTTCTTAAACAACAAAGATTGTTTTGGATGTCCTGAGTACTAAATCAAAATTTATTTAAAAGAAAATATTTGTTCTAATCAAAATCAAATGTATATTTGCTCACGCAAAAAAGGTCTGGTAGTTCAGTTGGTTAGAATACATGCCTGTCACGCATGGGGTCGCGGGTTCGAGTCCCGTCCAGACCGCCAAAAAACCTTCTCAAATTGAGAAGGTTTTTTTATTTTTGTGTTATGAATAAAAACGGATTTATTTCCTTAATAATTCTATTGCTTTTTTGTAATGTATTAACAGCCCAGAATTTTATCAGTCAAACAATTGAGTATGATGGGAACACCAGGGAATATGAGTTATATATTCCAAGTAGTTACTCTCAAGATGTTTTATCTCCATTAATGTTTAATTTTCATGGTGGAAACGGTACTTCAGAAGGACAAATTGCTATTTCTGATATGAGAAACTTAGCAGATGAAAATAATTTTATTTTGGTATATCCACAAGCAATCGCCGACCCCACTGATGATGGATCATTAAACTGGATTTTCAAAGGTGACTCTGATCATGATGATATTTATTTTATCGATGCTTTAATTTCAGAGCTTTCAAATCAATATCAAATCGATCTTGAAAGGGTTTATGCATGTGGTTATTCTTTGGGCGGTGAATTTGTATATGAATTACTTTGTCGTTTAAACAATAAAATTGCATCAGGTGTAGCTGTTGCTAGAACGATGGGTCAATATCAATATGAAAATTGTAACCCTGAACATCCCACTGCAATAATGACAATTCTTGGAACTGAAGATTATGAATCTAATTATAATGGTGTGGTTTATAATGGAGTAACATATTATATTTCTGCCGATGATACTCATCAATATTGGGTAAATTTTAATAATACAGAAAATGATCCTGTTGAAATTGAACTTCCTGATTACAACAATAGTGATGGTTCTAATGTTACTAAGCGGATCTGGGAGAATGGAGATTCATGTGTTATCGTCTCAGAATTGAGGGTAAATGGTGGCGGACATGATTGGCCTGGAAGTTTTGGAAATATGGATATTAACTCAGATACAGAAATCTGGAATTTTGTATCAAACTTTTCAATAAATGGACTAATTGATGATTGTAGTTTGAATTTAGGTAGTACAAATTTAAATGGGATTAGTTATTATCCAAATCCTGTTAAAAATCAACTTACAATTAATAATTCAACAAATAGTAAAAAATTAAAAATTACCGATATCAAAGGAAGATTAATAGAAGACTTTGATTTAGTTGACGGAATAAATACTGTCAACCTAGATAATATACCCCAGGGGAATTTCTTTTTTTCCGTTGGAAATAAAACATTTAAGATAATAAAGGCTGCGAATTAAGTTGCAACTATTAAATTATCTCCATCAATNTTTGTTGAAAAGCAGGGCAGNGAATTAGAGGTTTCACATGAAGAATCATAAGTGTTATTATGGCTATTACACCTGAAGTTTGAACCAATCAATTGCCACTGATTTTGAGTTCCTTGATGAGGACACACGTTTGTATATGCTTGAATGTGATCAGAGCTTATTCTTAAAAACAGCATACTAAGACCAATACTATATCCATTCATCCATCCACCTACAGACGATAGGTTTGAAAAATTAGGATGGTTTAAATCAATCGTAAAAACACTTCCCGAAGAAGTATATCCTAACGGATTATTATTGTTGTTGTCATTATTATCAGACCCCCCGTTTTGATCATCATTTCCAGGATTGTAATTGTCTGAATCATCTCCGGAGGAGCAGGCCTCTAAAAAAGATAGTCCAAAAAAAGCAAAAGCAATTGTTGGGCAAACTTTTTTTAAAAATTCACGTCTATTTTCTAATTTCTTTTTCATTTAAAATACCCTTAAAATATTAAAACCAAAATATATTTCACCGTCTTTCCAGGATCCTTCTGCGTCAGTCATCACAGAAACATCATCAATTGTTTGTGTGTTTGAAAAAAGCAACTGAAATACATGACCACCAGTTTCAATATCTATGCCAAAACTCAATACATCATTAAAAGGAGATATTTCAGGTCTGTCAAGATTTGCAGAATATTCAATGTTGAATGCTAATCTGTTTGTTATTCTATAGCTAGAGGCGACACCCAATATAAAATTATTTTCTTGCTCAAAAATTGTTTCAGCAAACCCCTTCCTAGCAAAAGACGGTGACAGTTGTAATGAAATCTTGTCACTAAAACTTTTTGACAGTAGTAGCTGACCAAAAAACAAACTTCTGTCAGAGCTGCTTAAGTTGGGATAAATGTCTTCATCAAGTGATGAATTATAATTATAACTAGCATATAAAGATGAAGTGAAGGGTAACTTAGAAGATTGAGTTGTTATGTTGTATTTAGCATTCAGAGCATATGTTTTTTTAAGTGATTCTCTGCTAAAGCCAATTTGTAGATTTTCTGATAAACCATATAATAATTCGATTTTTGTGTTTGCAATATCTAAACCAAATAATGTTTTAATGCCACCGTTCACAGATCCAAATCTATGCGAAACATACAAGTATAGTTCTTTTTCACTTGCCTGTTTAGTTGATTGAGTATTAACAATTTTTATTGCTTTAAATGCACTGATTTCATTTGATGTTTTATTCTCAGATTCACTTTCTAACTCCTTAAGTAAATTTCCCTGAGAAAACGAGAATGAGTAAATCAATAGTAGGCATAAAAGTATCTTATTTTTTTTCATAACTGTAATTCAGATTTACTACAACATTTTCATCAATTTTCTTAAATACCAATCTTGGTATTTTTATTTTAAAGTCGCTCAGTTTAATATTAAAACTTGTATTTAAATCAATCCCATCATCAGTTTTTTTTATCCTGGCAACTGTCGATATATTTTTTTTTACTCCCTTTATTTCAATTTCACCTTCAATAATAAAGTTAGTATAATTATTTTCAAGTTTCTCGAAATTAAAATTTTGAATTACCCCTTCAAAGGTTGATTTAGGAAATTTACTGCTGTACATATAATTTTCATTGAAATGCTCTTGCATCAAACCTAGCCTGAATTCAAAATCTTTNATATATATCAAAGCAGCTATATTTCCGTTATCAGTGTCTATAATTGAAACACTATTATTGTTTGTAGCCTTTATCGGTTCAAAACTTTCTTTAGATCCATCAAAGATGGTTTCACCTATATTAGTGTACAGCTGTTGGGAAGCAATTTTTGATGTGTAAAAAATTAAAGCAATAATTAAAATCAGTCTTTTCATTANAGTTCAAAATTTTTTTCAGAAAATAGGAAATCTTATTTACGGTATAAAAATCCAAATACTATACCAAAAAATTAATACTTTAGTTGTTTGATTTTAAATTTATGAAAAAGGTATTTGTAAGTGGTGGTTCTGGGTACATAGCAATGTATTGCATAAAAATTTTGATTAATAAAGGATACCATGTAGTAACTTCTGTTAGAGAAAATAATCAAATTAATCTTGTAAAAAACTCNTTAGCTAAACATGGAATTNGTTTTGAGAATATCGAATTTAAAATTTTAAATNTNCTGAGTGATGATGGTTGGATGGATGCATTAAAGGGTTGTGAGTATGTTTTACATTTAGCATCTCCTGTTATACCTGGAAAGGTTGATGAAGATCTTCTTGTAAAGCCTGCTGTAGAAGGAATGGAGAGGTGTTTAAATGCTGCAATCAAAAACGGAGCTAAAAAATTTGTACAAACATCATCTTATGCTGCAATTTATGGAAGAAAAAAACATAATAACGAGCATAGTGATAGTGATTGGACAGATTTATCAAACGAGAAGATAATGCCTTATGAGATAAGTAAAACNAAGGCTGAAAAAAAAATGTGGGAAATGGCNAAGAAAGCTAATTTAGACGCTTGTGCAATTAACCCTGTACTAGTCTTGGGGCCATCAATGACCGGTGTTTTAAGTATGTCAAACAGAGTAACCATTAAAAAGATATTTAGCCTTCCATTTATTCCTGATTTGAGTATAAGTGTTGTTGGTGTACAAGATGTAGCAGAAGCACATGTTATGGCTATGGAAAATAAAAATGCAACAGGAAATAGGTTTTTGCTTTCGGAAAAAACAATCAAATTAAAAGAATTGTGTGATATTCTTTTCAAGGCTGGATACAAAAAAGTTCCAAGATTCCATATACCAAATTTTTTATTAAAACTTGTTGCCTTATTTATACCATCCTTAAGACTAATTGCAAGTAGACTTGGATCTGTTGAGACATTATATACAAAAAATGCTAATAATATTCTTGGGTGGTATCCAAAAAGTGTTGACTCTGAGATTGTAAACTCAGCTAAACAGCTTTATGATGTTGGTATATTAAAAAAATAACTATCTTTGTAATGTGTTGAACTTGTATTAATTTACAAGAGGTTTTTAAAACCAATGAAAGCTTTCCTTTTGGGAGGCTTTTTTATTTTACGATATCGCAAACGTTTTCGTTAAATATTATTTTAACATTATTAAATTTTTACGAAATCGTTTTTTTTATTGAATTATTAATAATGAATAGTGATAATTTCTAATAATTCAATAATCTACATCTCTTTTTTAATTTTTTATAAAAAAATAGATGGACAAATTATTAAATTCAAACTCAAATAAATTAAACTAAATATGAGAAAATCAATATTAAACTTTTTTATTGCTTTTATTGCTGTTTNTACAGGTTTACAAGCACAGAGCATTTCTGGTTCTGTTACTGATTCTGAGGATGGTGAACCACTAGCGGGTGTCAACATCGTTGTTCAAGGACAAAATCAAGGAGCAGTTTCTGATTTTGACGGTAATTTTACCATAGCAAATTTTGAATCTGGCTCAACTTTAGTTTTTAGCTATGTTGGCTATAAAACTTTGAACTTAAAAATTTCTTCAACTGATGTAATCTCTGATAATATTTCTGTTTCAATGGATAAAGATCTCAGTGAATTAGACGAAGTGATTGTAATTGGTTACGGATCTCAAAAATTGAGTGATATTTCTGGAGCAGTTTCCACAGTCAATGCAGACGCAATTGAAGCTTCTTCGCCGGTAAGAGTTGAGGATGCTTTACAAGGTCAAGCATCTGGAATAAATATTATTTCAAGTGGTTCACCTGGATCTAAACCTACTGTTTTAATTCGAGGTATTACTTCTTACGCTGGAAATGACCCATTAGTAGTAATAGATGGAATTTCTGCCTCGATAGATGATTTAAATTCATTAAACCCAAATGATGTTAAATCAGTAAATGTGTTAAAAGATGCTGCTTTAGCTTCAATTTATGGGGTAAAAGGTGGAAGTGGAGTTATTGTAATTACTACAAAATCTGGTGAAAGAAATTCTGAGACTAAATTTACCTTAAGTACATCAATTGGTACTCAAGAAGTAGTAAGAACCATTGATGTTCTAAACGCAAGTGAATATGCTGCAATTCTCAACGAGGCAAGTGTAAACGCTGGGGAGGGAATTGTCTTTCCAAATATTTCTGATTTTGGAGTTGGTACAAATTGGCAAGATGAAGTTCTGGTAGATGCACCAATAGTTAATCATTCTATCACAGCATCAGGAGGTAGCGAAAATACCTCTTATTATGTTTCTGCAGGATACACTGGTCAAGACGGTGTAATTGCTGGAGGAGAAAAATCATTTTTCAACAGAACAAATTTCACAACAAATATTAATACTGATTTATCTGAAAAAACTAAACTTTTAATAAATACCAACTATTCAAATATAAAAGGTAAAAGNTTAGCTGAAAACGGAATAACAAGTGTATTATCAAATGCATTAAACTTTGACCCTACTGTAAGTCCATATGAAAATGGTACATTCGGAATAAGTGAAACAATTACTCAAGAAATTGTTAATCCACTAGCTCAAATTGATAATACTTATAATGAAAATAAAGTTGACAAGATTCAAGGTAAAATTGAACTCCAACATGAGCTAATGGAAAATCTTAATATTACATCAAGATTTGGATATACCTATGTCAATATCTATGATAAAGGCTTTGTTCCTTTCCAATTTTATGGAACAGGACATAACCAAACAAATGCAAATCCAGATTTAAGCCCTATAGTTACTGTTGATAGTGAGGGAAATATTACTTCAACTCACAACAGAGTATTTGAAGGAAACACTAATTTCTTTAACTATACATATGAGCTTTANGGAAATTATGATTTTACAATTGATGAAATCCATAATTTTCAAACCGTAGCTGGTTTTTCAATTGGTGAAGGTAAAGGAGGTAATATTTCAGCAACCAACGAAGATGTTCCGTTTAACTCGTGGGATTATGCTGATGTAAGTGCTGCTACTGGAAATGCTACGCAGCAAACATCTAGCTCATGGCAATATGTTAACAGAAATTTATCTTACTTTGGAAGGATTTTATATGACTATGATGAAAAATATTATGCTTCTTTCACAGGAAGAGTTGATGGTAGTACGTCTTTTGGAAAAAACAATAAATTTGGATTTTTTCCATCTGCATCTTTTGGATGGGTTATTTCAAAAGAAGACTTTTTTGATGAAGTTCCTGTTTTAGATTATCTAAAATTTAGAGCAAGTTATGGTACTTTAGGAAATGACAATATTAACCCTCAATTTTCTCTAATTTCAACATTCCCTAGTTATGTATTTAACGGTACTATTACTCCGGGTTCTTCTCTAGGGTCGATTCCTAACGATGATGTCTCTTGGGAAAATCAAGTGCAAATGAATGTTGGTATTGACACAAGAATATTTAACGATAAGGTTTCTCTTTCAGTTGACTATTTTAAAAAGACAGTTGATGACTTATTATTTAGTCCAAATCTTTCCTTATATCTTGGCGTTCCTTCATATCCAACAACTAATATTGGAAGTACTGAAAGTACCGGAATTGATGCTACAATTTCATTGAATACCTCTGTAGGAGATTTATCAATATCATCTGATTTAAATTTCACAACAGCGGAGAATGAAGTTATTTCAATAAATAACGGAGATAAATACATTTGGGGAGCGGGTTATGGAATTCCTTACAGAAATATTGTGAGATTTGAAGAAGGATATTCTCCTGGTTATTTCTTTGGTTATGTAACTGATGGTATTTTCCAAACTCAAGATGAGGTTAATAATCACGCAACTCAAAATGGTGCAGTTCCTGGAGACATTAGATTTGTTGATATAAATGGTGACGGAATTGTAAATGACTCTGATAGAACACAAATTGGTGATCCATTTCCAGATTTTACAATCGGATGGAACTTAAATTTAGATTACAAAGCATTTGATCTAAGTGTATTTACTTATGCTTCAGTTGGAAATGATATTTATAGAGCCTATGAAAGAAATCTAAATTACACNAACAGATTTGCTTCCACTCTTGCAAGATGGACAGGTCCTGGAACTAGNTTTGATGAACCAAGNGTAACNTTTGTTGATTCAAATAATAATAGTAGAGCATCTGACAGATATGTTGAAGATGGTAGTTATTTAAGAATCAAAAACATTCAGCTTGGTTATTCATTCCCAGATTCANTAACAGAAGTATGGGGATTTGATGAAGTNAGAGCTTACGTTCAGGTTAAGAATGCATTGACACTAACAGANTATTCTGGGTATGATCCTGAAATCTCNGTTGGTGGTGTTCTAAATACTGGTATTGATTATGGAACTTACCCACAGCCAAGAATTTGGTCAATGGGTGTAAATATTAAATTTTAAATAAAATATTATGAAAAATTTTAAAACAATATTATTACTGATTTTAGTTACTTCAGTTTTAAACAGATGTACTGATCATGTAGATTATGAAGCGATTGAAGGTTATCAAATTACTTCTGAAATATATTTTCAACAGGAAGCTGATTATGATGCTGCATTAGTGGGAACATATGACGTTCTCCAATGGTTATTCTTTAATATTCAACTAGGTGCAATAGCATCTGAAATTTCTCTATGTGGAGGTGAAAGTGCTACTGACTACATCGGAATTCAGCAAATTGATGATATGACACATTACCCAGAGAATAATGTTCTAAGACAGATATGGCAATTCTTATATGAAGGGGTAAATAGAGCTAACTATATGGAAGAGAATAAAGCTAATATTGATTTTGACGGGAAAGAATCTATGTATGGTGAAGTTTATTTCCTTAGAGCATATTATTATTTCGAATTAGTTAAATTTTTCGGAGATGTGCCTTTATTCACAGAAGCAAGACTTACCGCTGGAGAAGCTGGAACTCTTACCAGAACTCCAAAGGAGGAAGTGTATGCACAAATCGAATTAGATTTACAGAATGCAATTGCTTCATTACCTGATTCACAATCTCAGGTTGGTAGAGTTAATAAATATACAGCTTATGCATTACTAGGTAAGGTACTTCTTTACCAAGATAAATTTGCTGAGGCAGCATCGGCACTTGATAATGTTATCGGTGTTTATTCTCTTGTATCAGATTATGGTAGTCAGTTCTTGAGATTTGGCGAAAATGGTCCAGAATCAGTATTTGAAATTCAATATTCAAATCAATCAAACTGGTATGATTGGGGTTGTGCTCATTGTAGCGAAGGAAACTATGCTATTATCATGAATGGCCCAAGAGGATGGAGCGGTCCTGAATATGCTCAAGGATGGAGTTTCAATGTGCCAACGGCTGAATTCTATAACTCGTTTGAAGAGGGTGACACAAGAAGAGATGCTACAATTTTAGACATTGAAGCATTTGCTGCAGCAACTGGTGCTAATTACACTGAGGGATACGATCACACAGGATACTTTAATAATAAGTATATTCCAAGAGCTGGAGAATCCGGTGGTCAAACTGAGTTAAATTATCTTACCAATTTTAGAATTATCAGATACTCTGATGTATTANTAATGGCTGCCGAAGCTTACAATAGAGGTGGTCTTGATGATGGGCTTGCTCAAGAATTTTTGAATCAAGTTAGAAGAAGAGCATTTGGAGATGATGATCATGATATTTCTGCTTCAGGTACTGCGCTNACTGATGCAATTTGGGAGGAAAGAAAATNCGAACTTTCTTTAGAAGGTCATAGNTTTTTTGACTTGGTAAGAACTGGTCGTGCATCTTCTACTATTGCTGGATTTGTTGANGGAAAACATGAAGTATTCCCAATTCCACAACAGGAAGTTGACATTTCTGGATTAACACAAAACGCAGGATATTAAACTAACAACAATAAATATGAGAATTTTAANAAATTTTNNAGGANTATTTTTATTAACCGCNTTTATCTTTAGCTGTGTTGATGAAAATGAAAGTAANGCTGATTTTGTTGGCACTATTTCAGAGCCAACTAANATATCAGCTCTAGTTAGTATTACTCAAGATAATACAGGACTNGTTACNATAACTCCAACNGGAGANGGTGTTGTTACCTTCNATGTTGATTATGGTGATGGTTCAGACATTTCAGGNTCAATTAANCCTGGNAACAGTACTGANCATTTTTANNCNGAAGGTACATATGAAGCAACAATAATTGGAACTGCACTTGATGGTTCAACTGCACAGGCTACAGTAACTGTTGTAGTTTCCTTTATTGCTCCGCAGAACTTAGTTGTAGATATACTAACCTCATCAGGTTCATATAATATTTTAGTTTCTGCATCAGCTGACTACGCCACATCTTTTGAAGTTTTATTCGGAGATGAAGCAGGAGGCGATGCAACTCCAATGCAAATTGGAGAGCAGCTTTCACATTCATATGAATTAGCTGGTACATATAATGTAACAGTTACTGCCTTAAGTGGTGGTGCTGCAACTACTCAATACTCTGAGGAAATTACAATCACAGACCCTCCAGTCTTCGATGGATTTTCAACCTTTGAAGATTTTGAAGGAGAGGTGCCAGGAAACTTTTCTTTTGGTGGAGTTGGAAATGTACAGGTAGTAGCTAATCCTGATAATTCAGGAATTAACACTTCTACCAATGTTATGCAATGTACCAAAGATCAAGGAGCTGAAGTTTGGGGAGGAATGGGATTTGCTGTTAACGGACATATTAACTTCAACGGAAATAATGTTCTTAGACTGAAATCATACGCCCCAGAGGTTGGAAAAGTTGTTAAGGTCAAACTTGAAACTAGTGCAGGGAATGTAGCAGGATTAACATACGAATTCGATATGGTTACTACTGTGGCAAATCAATGGGAAATACTAACATANGATTTTTCTGGTGCTCCAGACCTAGACTATATCACCGCAATTGTTTTTTATGATTTTGGAAATCAAGATGCTGGTGTATATCACTTTGACGATGTTGAGGTAGGTATTGGCGAATATATTCAGGGAATTGAAAACTTCGAAGGTGATGTTCCAGAAAGCTTCTCATTTGGAGGAGTTGGAGGAGTTGAGGTAATTCCTAATCCCGATCCTTCTGGAGAAAATACAACAGGCAATGTTTTACAGTTTGTTAAAGACGAAGGAGCTGAAGTATGGGGAGGAATGGGCTTTGCTGTAGATGTTATTGATTTTAATGGTGCAAGTCAAATTCACTTAAAATCATATGCACCTGAAGCTGGTAAAGTTGTAAAAGTAAAACTAGAGACTAGTGCAGGAAACGTTGCCGGTTTAACCCACGAGGTAGATGTAACAACAACAGTTGCTAATGAGTGGGAAACACTAATTTATGATTTTACAGGTGCTCCTGATTTAGAATATGTTTCATTCATTGTATTCTANGATTTTGGAAATACTGCTGGTGCAACATATAGAGTGGATGAAATTCAATTAATTGATTAAAAATAATATTATGAAAAGAATAAATTTTTTACTAATCGCATTATCTCTATTCATTTTCACAGCTTGTGAGCAAGAAGATTATGAATTTGGAGATATTTTAAGCCCTACAAATTTAACAATATCAGCTGCACTTCAGGGTGCTGACGGTGATAATCCATATGGTGATGGTAGTGGGTATGTGACATTCACTGCTAATGCTGCTGATGCTATAACCTACAAATTTGTCCAAGATGGTGTAGAGTATATGGTTCCTAGTGGGGTTTTTACTACAAGATTTACTAATACAGGTGTTCATGTTTACAGTATAGATGTAATTGCTTCAGGTACTGCTGGAGTTATGTCTAATGGATCAACATCTGTAGAAGTTTTATACACATTTGAGCCTCCTGCAGATTTAGTAGAAGCTCTTACTACTGGTAGTTGGAGAGTTATGGCTGAGGCTCCTGCCCACATGGGTGTTGGACCTGCAGATGACATGGCACCCGATGGTGTAGCTTCTTGGTGGAATGCAGGCCCCTATGACAAGGCCGATACTGCAATGTATGATGACAGAATGGTTTTTTCATCTGATGGAACTATGGAGTATCAGACAGCAGGTAGTATTTTTGGGAAAGCACCTCCGCTTGAAGAGGAGTTTTTTGGAAATCAAGGATTAGGTGATCCAAATTCAGATAACGAACATTTATATTATCCAGTAGATAACTTTAATTCAAATTGGACTGTCTCTGAAGCAGACGGAAATCTAATTTTAAGTTTCACAGGTAATGGTTTTGCTGGATTTTATGTTGGTGGGAATCATTCTTATACTATCCTTTCTAGAAGTTCAAATGAAATATATCTAAAAACGGTAGGTTTTGACACTAACGGATGGTTTATAAAAATTACTAACCAAGAATAAAATCATTTACTATTCAAATTTATAAGAGAGAAGTTGAATAAACTTCTCTCTTATTTTTTATATTTGTCAAACTCTAACCAAAATCATGAAGAATTATTTAAAAATCACAATTTTTTCAATGTTTTTTGTAATAGCTTGTTCATCAGATGGACCAGCTGATTCTAACAACAATTCAAATAATAACCCTGAGGTNATTGTTCCTTCAAATCTTACTTTAGATATTAGTATTGTTGGTCAAAGTGATGCAAACCCAAACGGAGATGGATCAGGATCAATTATATGTGTTGCATCAGCTTCAGATGCAGTGAATTATGAATTTAGATTCGGAGGTGGTGTTACTCAGCAATCACCTAATGGTCAAACAGAATACTCTTATTTAGCTGAAGGGACAAATTCGTATACTGTATACGTTTATGCTTACTCATCAACAGGACATTATACCAGTGCTTTTCAAACTTTTGATTTATTTGTTGAAGGTGAAGCTCCCGAAGCCACTTGGTCTGAGGAATTCAATTACAATGGTGCGGTAGATTCTAATACTTGGACTCATGAAATTGGAAATGGTGAATGGGGTTGGGGTAACGGTGAATTTCAATATTATACCAGTAGCTTAAACAATGTTAGAGTTGAAGATGGAGTTCTNAAGATTACAGCAAAGAGGGAAGATATGGCTGGATATGAATNTACTTCTGCAAGAATTATTTCAAGAGACAAATTTGAATTCCAATATGGTAGAGTCGATATAAGAGCCAAATTACCTACAGGCAGTGGTACTTGGCCAGCTCTGTGGTTACTTGGGGCTAACTTCAATGAAGTCGGATGGCCAGCATGTGGAGAAATAGATATTATGGAACATTGGGGACACGACCCTACAGTTATAGCTGGATCAATTCATACTCCGATGAGTCATGGAGATACCTGGACAAACGGACATACCAATGTTAATGATTATAATGAAGAATTCCATATTTATTCGATTGATTGGGACGAAAATAGAATTCAGTTTTTTGTTGATGATGTTTTATACTATACGTATTCACCTTCCCCGCAAGATTCAGAAAATTGGCCCTTCAANCAAGAAATGTTTTTTATTTTAAATGTTGCAATGGGTGGCCATTGGTTTGACGTAGACCCGCAGTTTAACGAATCAACTATGGAAGTTGATTATATAAGAATTTATCAATAACAATTATGAAAAAATTAATCTATAGCCTTTTTGTTTTACTTTTTATTGTATCATCTCAAAAGTCTAACTTCAGTGAAAAAGAAAAATTTATTGAAAATCTAATTTCTCAAATGACTTTAGAAGAAAAAGTGGGTCAAATGACGCAAATTAATGTTACAGTAATTGCTAAGGGACCTAATAGATTTTCATCATCGACGCCAATGGAAATTGATGATAATAGGGCAAATAAGGCTTTAGTAGAATACAAAGTGGGGTCGGTTCTAAATACAATCAATAATACAGCTCAAAAGCCTAGTGTATGGTTTAAAAATATTTCAAAAATTCAAGAAATATCAATGAATAATAATAGACTTAAAATTCCTGTAATATATGGAATTGATGCTATTCACGGAACAACATATACTGACGGAGCAACAATGTTCCCTCAACAAATTACAACCGCTGCGAGTTGGAATCCAGAAAATGCTTACAATATGGCACAAGTTTGTGCTTATGAGACAAGAGCTTCAAGTATTCCATGGAATTTTTCACCCGTCTTAGATTTGGGCTTAGACCCAAGATTTCCAAGACAATTTGAAACATTTGGAGAAGATCCTTTATTAGCTGAAAGATTTGGTGTTGAAATGATTAAAGGCTATCAAGGATTAGATAATGATGTATCCAACAAATACAGCGTAGCAGCTTGCATGAAACATTTTGTTGGTTATCATGCAACTATTTCGGGAAAGGATAGGACTCCTGCTTACATTCCTGAAAATGTTTTAACCGAATTTCATATAGAAGCATTTAAAAAAGCAATTGATGCTGGTGCTAAAACTGTTATGATTAATTCAGGACTAATAAACGGAATTCCAGTTCATGCTGATTACAACCTACTTATTAACGTATTGAGGAAAAAATTAGATTTTCAAGGAGTTATTCTAACCGACTGGGAAGATATTAGAAAGCTACACGATAGAGATAAGGTTGCTAAAAGTCAAAAGGAAGCGGTGAAAATTGCAATTAATGCAGGTATTGATATGTCTATGGTCCCATATGAGTATGAGCAGTTTTTTAATGATTTAGTTCAACTTGTTGATGAGGGTGAAGTAAGTATGGACAGAATTGATGATGCAGTAAAAAGAATTTTAACACTAAAGTATGAATTGGATTTATTTAAAAATCCTGTTACTGATTATAAAGATTATACTGATTTTGGTTCAAAAAAACACCACCAACTCGCATACAAAGCTGCCTCCGAATCGATTACCTTATTAAAAAACAGTGATAATATACTACCCCTAAAGGGAAAGCCAAAAATTCTTGTTACTGGACCTAACGGAAATAATATGAGAACTCTCAACGGTGCTTGGTCATATTCATGGCAAGGAGAGCTGACCGACAGATTTGCTGGAGATTTTAACACTATTTTTGAGGGTTTACAAAATAATTTCGGAAAGTCTAATGTTAAATATGTTTCTGGTGTGTCCTACAAGGAAAATGGTAATTACTATGATATGGTCGAGGACAATATTAATAATGCTGTTCGTGAAGCTAGAAATTCTGATTACATTGTACTGTGTTTGGGTGAAAATACTTACACCGAGAAACCAGGTGATCTGAATGATCTCAATCTTCATAAGCTACAGGTTAAGTTAGCTAAAAAACTTGCAGAAACAGGAAAACCAATCATTTTAATTCTAAATTTAGGAAGACCAAGATTAATCTCTGATATAGAACCACTTATGAGTGCTGTTGTCAATGTTTACCTTCCAGGAAATTTTGGTGGTGATGCCCTTTCTGATATTTTATCTGGAAAAGTAAATCCGTCAGGTAAATTACCTTATACATACCCTGCGTACCCTAATTCTTTAATACCATATTATTATAAGCCATCTGAGGTTCAAAATAATTCTCAGGGTGCTTATAATTATGTTGGAGAAGTTAATAATCTGTATAATTTTGGCTTTGGTTTAAGTTATTCTGAATTTGAGTATAGTGACTTAAAAATAAATAAAGAACAGTTTAATATAAATGACTCAATAAAAATTTCAGTAAATGTCAAAAATTTGAGTAAAATCGATGGTTTAGAGACTATTCAGCTTTATTCATCTGACTTATATGCTTCAATTACACCTGATATAAAAAGACTAAGAGATTTCAAAAAAGTTAAAGTTAAGGCAGGTGAAAAAAAGACAATAACATTTAATTTACCTGTAAGCGAGTTGGCATTTGTAAATTCTGAAAATGAATTTGTTGTTGAACCAGGAAGATTTAATTTATCTATTGATAATCTTTCTAAAGAAATATCAGTTAAATAATTTAAATATCTCAAACAAAAATTAATGATAACATTAAAAGAATTAGCAAAAGAACTAAAAGTTTCTGTTTCAACAGTTTCCAAAGCACTACATGATAGTCCAGAGATAAGTGTTCAAACAATTGAAAAAGTAAAAAAATTAGCAAAAAAGCGCAACTATAAGCCGAATAAGATAGCACTTAGCCTTAAAAGTAATAGGACTCTTACAATTGGGGTTGTTATACCTGATATTTTAAATCGATTTTATTCTAAAGTATTGGACGGTATTCATGATGCAGCAGATGAACATGGATATGATGTTATCACAGTCACGACTAAAGAATCAATTATAAANGAAATGGATAGTCTTCAAATTTTGTCAACTGGGAATGTTGACGGGGTAATTATTGCAATGTCTGAAGAGACTCTAAATAAAAATGATTTCTCTCATATCAGGGAATTTACTATGAAAGATACTCCTATTGTAATGTTTGATCGAGTAACTGATAAAATTAATTGTGACAAAGTTATTATTGATGATTTTAATGCGATATATAATGAAGTTAAAAGTTTGAAAGAATTAGGAAGAAAAAAAATCGGTTTTGTAACAACAATAAATGATTTAAATGTTGGCAAATACAGAGCAAATGGATTTAGAAAAGCGACCTATGACTTTTTTGGAAAGTTTGATAAAAATTTAATTCTAAGGATTTCAAAAAATCTTGATAAGCACATTGAAATACAGAAGTTTATAGAAAAGAATAAACCTGATGCAATTATCTCAGCTGATATAATTTGTGGTGTAATTTCTATTAATATTGCGANAAGTTTAGGAATTAAAATTCCTGATGAGCTATCTGTCGTTGGTTTTGGTGATAAAACAATTTCAGAGTATTCTAGTCCAAAGTTAACCACTATTTATCAGCATGGTTCACAAATCGGAAATAGATCGGTGGAGTTACTGGTTGATAGAATGAATTCGAAATGGTTTGGCTTAGAAAAAAATACAAATTCCTTTACAACTGAAATTATCCCAACAATGACAATTGGTGGCGGATCAAAATAGCTTTCCAAAATTATTTAGGAATAAATTTATATAGATTACTAAAAATACAATCGATATTAATGCTTTCGTAAACCCGGAAACGATTAACCCTAGAAAAACACCAGCAGCGGCTTTAATTGATTTTTCAAAATTTTTATTTAAGAATAATTCACCTGCAATTGCACCAATTAATGCTCCGATTATGATTCCGAACGGTGGTAAAAATAAACCAATTAAAGTTCCAATTGAAGCTCCTATTATTCCGAACTTACTTGCTCCAAATTTTTTTGAAGTATATATTGGAATTATGTAATCGAGAACAAAAATTATTAATCCAATAATTAGGCAAAAAATAAGTATTTTACTTTCTACTTGCACATTTGAAATATTACTAAAGATAAATAGTCCTAACCATGAACTTAAAGGGCCTGGTAAAACAGGAATTACGCTTCCTATAATCCCCACAATCATAAACACAAAAGACAATATCAATAAAAATATATCCATATGATAATTAAGAATATTCTAAATAAAATCAATTAACTTTATGAAATTAATTAATTAATATCTATTGTGAGAATAACTCTGATTTTTATTTTCTTTTTTTTGCTTAATTCGTGTGAATATGATTTTCAAATTGATAGAAAAATTTCAGTTGATGAGTTTATAAATGAAGAACTAAAATCATTTAACTGGAATGAGGTTGATCAGTATCCCGTTTTTGAGAATTGTTTAGAGCTAAATGATGTATCCCAAAAGAATAAATGTTTTGTTGAAACCATTACAAATAATTTTACAGCAAATTTGAAAAAGAATAATTTGGTTTTGAACAGAACACTTGTAGATACAGTCAATATGGTTTTAATGGTTGATAAAAAAGGTCTAATCTCTGTTGAAAGTATAAATATTTCAAAAAAAAATCTTAAATATAAAGAAGTTATAAATAGTTCATTTAATTATACTGTTTCAAATCTCCCAAAGTTATATCCGGCCATTAAAAGGGGTCAGCAGGTTGATGTAATATTTACTATGCCAATTATAATTTCAACCGAATAAAAACTATGAGTGAAAAAATAATTTTAGGTATTGACCCGGGGACAACAATAATGGGTTTCGGTATAATCAAAATAAAGGATAGAAAAATGTCACTCATAGAAATGAATGAATTGAATTTAACAAAACATAAAGACCATTATTTAAAACTAAAATTAGTCTTTGAAAGAACTATTTCTTTAATAGAAGAGTTCAATCCTGATGAAATAGCTATTGAAGCGCCTTTTTTTGGCAAAAACATTCAGAGTATGCTCAAACTTGGTAGAGCCCAAGGAATAGCAATGGCTGCAGGTCTTTCAAGAGAAATACCGATTACAGAGTATTCACCAAAAAAAATAAAAATGGCAATAACAGGTAATGGTAATGCTAGTAAAGAACAAGTAGCAAAAATGCTTCAGAATTTATTAGCCATAAAAGAGTTGCCTAAAAATTTAGATTCTACAGATGGACTTGCTGCTGCTGTATGCCATTTTTATAATTCAAAAAATTCTTTTGAGGGAACAAAATATTCTAGCTGGTCAAGCTTTGTAAATAAAAATAAAGATAAAATAAGAGGGTCATAAGTAGTATATATATTCATATTCCTTTTTGTAGAAAAGCATGTCACTATTGTAATTATCATTTTTCTACATCGATCAAATCAAAAGACTTAATTGTTGATTCAATTGTAAGTGAAATTTCTTTAAGATCAAATGAGTTGAATGATGATGTTGGCTCAATATATTTTGGAGGTGGAACACCTTCAATTCTTACTGAAACAGATTTAGAAAAAATTTTAAATGAAATTCATAAAAAATTTAAAATTTCAAATCATGCTGAAATTACAATTGAATGTAATCCTGATGATGTTAGTCTTGAAAAAATTGAAGTTTGGAAAAAAAACAGTTTTAACAGAGTTAGTCTTGGAATACAGTCTTTTATTGATTCTGATTTAGTCTTAATGAACAGAAGTCACAATTCAAAAACTGCAATTGATTCAATTGAAAAAATAAAAAATAATTTCACCAATTTTTCTATTGATCTAATCTATGGAATTCCTGAAAGTTCAATTGATGCGTGGAAAAAAAACATAGAAATTGGATTATATTATGATGTACCCCATATTTCAACTTATGTTTTAACCGTTGAACCAAAAACAGCTCTAAAAAAATTGATTGAAAAGAACAAGATTAAGGAAGTTGAAGACAGGGATCAGAAATTGCAATTTGAGTATGCTTATGATTTGTTTTTAAAATTAGGTTATTATAATTACGAATTTTCAAGTTTTTCAAAACCTGGTTATGAATGCAAAAATAATCTTACATATTGGAACAGGAAAAAATATATTGGGTTTGGGCCATCAGCACATTCGTTTGATGGTTCCTCAAGAACATGGAATGTTAGTAATAATCAGAAGTATATTGAAAAAATCAAAGAAAATATTTTACCCAATGAATCAGAGGTTCTATCACAAATTGATATGTTAAATGAAATAATAATGATAGGTTTAAGAACCTCAGATGGAATTGATTTAGATTTCATTAAATCAGAATTTTCAGATTTGAATTTAGATAATTTAAGTAAACAAATAGACCTTAAAATTAAAGAAGGTGTACTTATCAAAACAAACAATAAACTTCATACATCAAAANAATACAAATTNTTAACTGACGGAGTTGCATCTGACTTATTTGTGACAAATTAGATCAAAATAAATTAGTAAAAAAACATTATCTTCAATACAAAATCTGTTGTATGAAATGGAGTGGAGTAATGCCAGCAATCACTACTAAATTTAGTAATGATGATAAACTAGACTTGGATCTTTTTAATAAAAATTTAGACTTTCAGCTGCAAGCAGGTATTGATGCAATTGTTTTAGGTGGATCATTGGGAGAGGCAAGTACCCTAACCCAGGACGAAAAAAATATTTTAACCCAAAATACTGTTGATTTTGTTTCAAATAAAATTCCTGTTGTTGTCAATATTGCCGAACAGTCAACTAAAGATGCTCTAAAAAGTGTTAAATGTGCAGAAAAATTTGGGGCAAGTGGGTTAATGGTATTACCACCGATGCGTTACAAGTCAGGAAAAAAGGAGACGGTAGAATATTTTGAAGCTATAGCTAATTCCACTGATTTACCAATTATGATATACAACAATCCAGTTGATTATGGAATCGAAGTTACAATCGACATGTTTGAAAAGCTTTTAAAATGTGATAATATAAAGGCAGTTAAAGAGTCAACGAGAGATATATCTAATGTAACAAGACTTAAAAATGCTTATGGNTCCAGATTAAAAATCATGACTGGTGTAGATACGATTGCTCTTGAAAGTTTGTTGATGGGTGCAGATGGTTGGATTGCAGGATTGGTTTGCGCTTTTCCAGAGGAAACCGTTGCAATATATAAACTTCAATCACAGAACAAAATAAAAGAAGCAATAGAAATATACAGGTGGTTTTTACCTTTACTTGAATTAGATATAAATCCAAAACTAGTTCAAAATATAAAGTTAGCGGAAACAATACTAGGAATTGGTTCTGAAAATGTAAGACTTCCAAGAAAACCTTTATCGGGTAAAGAAAGAGAAAATGTTTTAGAAATTATAAATACAGGAATTAAAAATAGACCTGATTTATCAAAATATAGCTTTTAATTATGATCACTGGTAAAAATTATATTGGAGATAGTTTATCTTCAAATTCGTCCGTAACATTTCAGACATTTAACCCAAAATTAAATGTTGAAAATGATATAACTTTCTATGAGGCGAGTGATTTAGAAATTCAAAAATCAGTGGAACTTGCATCCCAAGCATTTAAAAAATACAAGTTTGTTTCATCTGCAGAGAAATCTAAATTTTTAAATCAAATAGCGGATGAGTTACAGTTAATTTCTAATGATATAGTAAATATCTATTGTTCTGAAACAGGTTTAACCGAAGCTAGATGTCTTGCGGAATTAACNCGTACGATTAATCAATTGAGGTCATTCTCAGAACTCCTAATTAACGGAGACTTTCAAGAAGTTTCCATTGACACCTCAATTCCAGACAGAGTTCCGGTTCCAAAACCTGATTTAAGAAAAATGTTAATGCCGCTTGGACCGGTTGCGGTTTTTGGTGCAAGTAATTTTCCTTTGGCTTACTCAACCGCTGGAGGTGATACTGCTTCAGCTTTGGCTGCAGGATGCCCCGTTATATTAAAATCTCACCCGATGCATGCAGGAACAGGAGAATTAGTTTCGGCAGCAATAATTAGAGCTGTAAAAATAACTAATATGCCTAACGGAGTTTTTTCTAATCTCAACAGTAAAGGAATTGAAGTTGGAGAAAAGCTAGTGAATAATCCTGGAGTTAAAGCAGTTGGCTTCACTGGTAGTTTGAGAGGAGGGCGTGCAATTTATGATCTAGCATCAAGAAGAGATAATCCTATACCTGTTTTTGCTGAAATGGGAAGTGTTAATCCAGTGCTAATATTTCCAGAAAAACTTCATAAAGAATATGCTGAATTAGCAGAAAAATTTGCTAAATCAATAACAATTGGATCTGGACAATTTTGTACTAATCCTGGTATAATTATTTCTTTTGAATCAGAAATTTTTGATTTATTTATAAAAAAGTTAGTTGAGGAGATTGAAAAATTATCGCCTAGTTGTATGCTTCACCCCAACATATATAATGCGTATAATAATGGTATAGAAAATATTAAAAAAAATAAACATATTTCAGTTCTAACAAAAGAGGATTCTNAGTCAAAGGCNAATTTTCCAAAACATGTTATTTCATCCGTAACAGCTAAAAACTTTATCCAAGACAAAAAGCTACACGATGAAATTTTCGGTCCATGCTCATTAATTGTAAAATGTTTGGATGAAAATGAAATGCTTCAGGTAATTAATTCAATGGAAGGACAACTAACAGGAACAATATTAGCAGATACTAACGAAANNTTTTTAAGCGAAAAAATTATNAATNCTCTGGAGTTAAAAGTAGGTAGAATTATATTTAACGGAGTACCAACCGGAGTAGAGGTTTGCCCATCAATGACACATGGTGGTCCATATCCTGCATCAACCGACTCCAGATTTTCAGCTGTTGGAACAAATTCAATAAAAAGGTGGCTAAGACCAGTAAGTTTTCAGGATTTTCCTCAAAATTTACTACCAAATGAATTGAAAAATGATAATCCATTAATGATAAATCGTAAAATAAACGGTGTTACCTCTAAGAACGAGATTTGATTTTAAAAATATTTACAATTATGAAATATAAAATTCTTTTTTTATCAATATTCATTTTATTCTCATGTAATAATGATAATGAAAAACTAGATGCAATTATTAAAGAATACCAAAACCATGAAGGCTATAATTATGAGGATTATCCTCTCGGTAATTTTTCTGAAGAATACTTTAAAGCTGAGAAAGAATTTGCTGAAAGTCTTTTGCTAAAATTAGATGATATTGATATTGCAAAATTAGATGAAAACGATAATATTTCATATGAATTATTATCGTTTGTTTTAAATGATATAATTGCATATTATGATTTTGAAAGATTTCTAAATCCGTTACTTTCTGATTCAGGTTTCCATAGTAGTCTAGTTTATAATGTTAGACCGATGTACAATTATGAGCAAGTCAAAAATTATTTAAATAAGCTTAATGCTATACCCCAATATGTTGATCAATATTTACCTCTTTTAAGAAAAGGACTTGAAAAAGGTGTATCTCAGCCTTTAGTAATATTTAAAGGATACGAATCAACATATAATGATCACATCACTAAAGATTTTGAATCAAATTATTTTTATTCTCCTTTTAATAAACTACCTAATGACATTTCAGAAATTCAAAGAGATTCGATACTTGTTGCAGCAAAAAATGCTATCGAAAAGAGTGTTGTACCTCAATTTATTAGAATTAAGGATTTCTTTGAAAAGGAGTATTATAAAAAAACCAGAACTACAATAGGGGTTTCAGAAACCCCAAATGGATCTGAATTCTATCAAAATAGAATTAATTATTACACTACAAGTGAATCATATACAGCTGACGAAATTCATCAAATTGGTCTAAAAGAGGTTGCAAGGATTAAAAAAGAAATGATAAAAATTATTGATGAATTGAAATTTAAAGGTTCTTTTGAAGAATTTTTCAAATTCTTGAGAACCGATGAGCAATTCTATGCAAAAACTCCGAAAGAACTTCTTATGTACGCCAGAGATATTTCTAAAAGAGCAGATGAACAACTTCCAAGATTTTTTAAAACTCTTCCAAGAAAACCATATGGTGTTGCACCTGTTCCTGATGCTATAGCTCCAAAATATACTGGGGGTAGATATGTAGGTACTTCAAAAAATAGTACTGATCCAGGTTATTATTGGGTAAACACCTACGATTTAAAAAGTAGAACTCTATATACAATTCCTGCTTTAACGGTTCACGAAGCGGTTCCAGGTCATCATCTTCAAAGCGCCTTAAATAATGAGTTAGGAGATAGTATTCCCAGATTCAGAAGAAATTTATATCTGTCTGCATACGGAGAAGGCTGGGGTCTATACACAGAGTTTCTGGCTGATGAAATGGGTATATATACAACCCCTTATGAAAAATTTGGAAAATTTACCTATGAAATGTGGAGAGCTTGTCGATTAGTTGTAGATACTGGACTTCACGCAAAGGGATGGTCAAAAGAGAAAGCCATCGATTACATGTCAAAAAATACAGCATTGTCTTTACACGAGGTTAACACTGAAATTGACAGATATATCTCGTGGCCAGGTCAAGCTTTATCTTACAAAATAGGTGAGCTAAAAATCCGTGAGCTCAGAAATAAAGCAAAAGATCAATTGAATGATAAATTTGACATTAGAGAATTTCATGAAAAAATTTTAGAATACGGAACGGTTACATTACCAACTCTTGAGAGGAGAATCAATAATTACATAGAGAAAAAAAATGAGTAAGCACATTTTTGAATGTATTGATGCACATACTTGTGGTAATCCAGTTAGATTAATTTTAACCGAAAAACCTGATTTAGAGGGGATTTCGATGAGTGAAAAAAGATTAGATTTTTTAAAAAAATTTGATTGGATTAGAAAGTCATTAATGTTTGAACCTAGAGGTCATGATATGATGAGTGGAGGAATGATTTTTCCCCCACACGATTCTAAAAATGATTTTGCTATTTTATTCTTGGAAACATCNGGATGTTTACCAATGTGTGGTCATGGTACAATNGGAATAGTTACAATTGCNTTAGAAAAAAATTTAGTAAAGCCCAAAGTTGAAGGTATCCTAAACATAGAGGTGCCTGCTGGGGTCATTCAGGTAACTTACCAAAAAAAAGACAAAAAAGTAAGTTGGGTAGAAATAGTAAATGTTGACAGTTTTCTAGCTGAAAAAAACTTATCTATAATTTCTGATAATTTAGGTGAAATAAATTTTGATGTTTCATATGGTGGTAATTTTTATGCTATTATTGAAAAGCAAAAAAATTATTCTGACCTTGAGGACTTTAAAGCTGAGNAACTTATCTCATATTCTCGTGAGATAAGAGATAAAATAAATAAAAAGTATTCAGAAAAATTTATTCATCCTTATGATAAGTCAATAAAAAATGTTTCTCATATTTTATGGACAGGTAAAGTAATTGATCCAAAATCCTCCTCTAGAAATGCTGTTTTTTATGGAGATAAAGCTATTGATAGATCCCCTTGTGGAACCGGAAGCTCAGCAAGGATGGCTCAATTATTTTCTAAAAATAAATTAAAGGTTGGAGAGGAATTTGTACATGAAAGCTATATTGGTTCAAAGTTTAATTGTAGAGTTAAAAAAACAACCAAAATAAAAGAATTTGATGGAATAACCCCCGTTATAAGAGGATGGGCTAAAATTTATGGATATAATAAAATAATTGTTGATGATGATGATCCATTTTATTCAGGTTTTCAAGTAATTTAAGATGTCAAAAAAAATATTGATAGTAGGTGGCGGTATAATTGGTATATGTTCTGCATATTACCTTTCCAAGAGTGGTCATGATGTAACAATTATTGATAAATACGGAATGAATAGCGGCGCATCATATGTGAACGCTGGATATTTATCCCCTGGCCATATAATACCTTTAGCAGCCCCTGGTGTCATTAAACAAGGATTAAAATGGATGTTTAATTCTTCAAGTCCATTTTATGTTGAACCCAGGATAAATTTAGATTTTTTTAAATGGTTATATGCATTTAACAAGTCATGTTCCAATAGTAATGTGAAAAACTCTATTCTTCCTATAATTGAAATATCACTTTTGAGTCAAGATTTATTAAAAGACATTAAGAATAAAAACAAAATGGATTTTCATTACGATCAAAAGGGGTTACTGATGTTATGTAAAACTGAAAAATCTCTTGAAAAGGAAAAAGATGTAGTTGATTTGGCTGTTCAAAATGGTTTAAGAGCAAAAATGTTAAATCAAAGTGAAATAAAAAAGATTGAACCTAATATAAATATAGATTCGATCGGAGCAGCATATTTTTATTGTGATCATCATACAACTCCTGGTGAGTTAATCAATGAATTAAAAGATTATATACAGAAAAAAGGAGTAAAATGCATCACTAATACTGAAATTGAATCTTTTGAAATTAAAAACAATAAAATTGAATCGGTAAATATTTCAAATCAAAAATTAGTCTATGATGAATATATTTTATCAGCAGGAACCTGGACTTCTAAATTATGTAAAAAACTCGGAATTGATTTACTTCTTCAAGCTGGAAAAGGTTACAGTATAAATCATTCATCAAAAACAGAAATTTCTTGCCCAGCAATTTTAGTTGAACCTAAATGTGCAATTACTCCAATGAACGGTTTCACAAGATATTCTGGGACAATGGAAATTTCATCAATCAATAACAAGATTAGAAAAAATAGGGTAAATGCAATATGCAATGCTGTTGAATCATTTTATCCTTCGATTACTATTCCAGAAAATGATAGAGATGCAGCTGGATATGGCTTTAGACCAATTTCTGCCGACGGGGTTCCATACATTGGAAGATCCAATAAACTAAAAAATGTAGTTATAGCTACAGGGCATGCAATGATGGGGTGGAGTATGAGTACTGGTACTGGAAAAATTGTAGCAGAAATTATCGATGATAAAAAAACCAGTATAAATATTGATAGATTTAATCCAAACCGAAAATTTTAAATTGATTTCATAAAATTTTCCTTAAATACTTTTTCTAAAAGTATAAGAAGTTTTTTTGAATCCTCAACAGAGAAGATTAATGGAGGTTTTATTTTAATCACATTTTTATCTAGGCCATCATTACTCATTAGAACACCAAGCTCCTTCATTCTATTTACCAAATAATTAGTCTTTTCAGTTTCGGGGTTTAAATCTTTGTCAACTAACTCTACGCCGATAAATAATCCCTTACCTCTTATATTTCCGATGATCGGATATTTTTTTGATAAATTTTTTAGTCCATCTTTAAGAAATAGCCCTGTTTTTAGAGCATTACTCTGTAGTTTTTGTCTGTCTATTTCATTAATTACTTCATTTGCTATTCTACATGAAACTGGATTACCACCAAATGAACTAAAAAACTCTAATCCATTATCAAATTTTTTTGAAATTTCATCAGTACAAACAACTGCACCAATCGGATGGCCATTTCCCATTGGTTTACCCAGAGTTACAATATCGGGAATTACATTATGCAATTCAAAACCCCAATATTTTTCACCAACTCTTCCAAATCCGGTTTGTACTTCGTCAGCAATCAAAAGTATATTATGCTTTTCCAGAACTTTTTTACACATTTTTATAAAATTATCAGGCATTTCAATTTGTCCACCGCAACTTATAATAGGTTCAAAAATCATAGCACTGATTTTTTTATTTGCTTTTTTAGCTTTTAAAATTAACTTTTCAAATTCTTCAAAGTATTTTTTTCCAGCTCCTTTACCTCTATGTTTTCCGCGAAATTCATCAGGCATTGGAATTTCAAATATATTTTTTGCCTTTCCGTTCCCACCNTTACTNTNATATTTATAATTACTTATTTCAATTGTTTTATTTGTATTGCCNTGATATCCTCCTTGCATTACTATATAATTTTCACTNTTTCTAAACAGAGTACTCATTCTCATAGCAAGTTCATTAGCTTCNCTTCCNGAATTAACTAAATATACCTTGGATAATTTTTTTGGGAATTTTGAAATTAAGTTCTTGGATAAAGAAATAATTTCATCATGTAAATATCTGGTATTTGTATTTAAAATTCCAATTTGCTCCGCAGCAGCTTGGGTAACTTTTAAATTTTGATGTCCAACATGTGCAATATTATTTACAGTATCTAAATACTTTTTACCATTATCTGAGTAAAGAAANTGATTAAAACCTCTNACAATGTAAATTGGCTCATTATAACTTAGTTTTAAATTATTCGGTAAATATTTTTTTCTCGAATTTTTTAGTTTGGTTTTGTCAAATTTAGAATTATGGGTTTTTTTAATATTTAAAATATGAACTGGATCAGGACATATACTTGACCATATATCTTTTTCATATTCAATACATACTCCAGGAAAATCATTCTGATAATCTAAGAGGGTTAACATTAATTGAAAATGTAAGTGTGGACTCCAGCCTCCATTTTCACTAATTGCTCCAATTTCACCAATTTTCTCTCCTTTCTTAACAAAACTTCCTATTTTCAAAACAGATTTTTTTTGGTCTGATAAATGACCGTAGAGACTATAATATATTATTTTACCTATACTATGTTCTATTATTATTAGNCCTCCATATCCTTTAGAAGTCGTATCGTTAGTTATAATTTTAATGTGTCCATCTTCAATGGAGTGTACCGGCGTATTATCTTTTACCCAAAAATCAATGCCTAAGTGAGTGGTTCTATTTTCAAAACCTGTATCAGTAAGTCTTTCATAGTCAGATGAATTATAAACTGCACGTGTTTCTAAATATCCACCGAAAAAAGTTATATCAGGGTATTTATTAATTTTTGTTTCAAAAGATTGAACATCGTTTATTAANTCNTTAGAAAGCCATTTACTAGAAACACTTAAATCTAAGTTTTTTAATTTTTTTATATCCTTTTTTTTAAATAATATTTCTATTGAAGATTTATTTTGACTGATTAATTTTTTGAATTCTTTAGCATTATGATTTGGGCTAAAATTACATGCATTTCTAAAAAAATGTATAGCTAGATTTTTATTTATACTATTCCATTTTTCAAATAAAAGAACCATATCATCTTTGCTTACCTGCAGGTAACTATTAGTAGGATTTATTTTTTTATTTAATGCTGACTTTATTATAGAAATTGATATTCTCATTAGTATTAAATCGTATAAAAAATCAATTTCACTTTCAAATAATGGTATTTTAGAGTTAAATCCTCTAATTATATCACATGCAGAAGCCAATGGATTAAGACTATTTAAAATCCCATATGTGCAGGTTATCGCAAGTTCATTAATTAATTGACTTTTAACACAATCCCCAAAATCAATNAATCCAATNACTTCAGGTTTCTTCAAACATTTTGAAAGAATAATATTATTATCGTTTAAGTCATTGTGGATTAATGACTTTCTAAGTTTTTTATATTCTTTCTTTTTGTTTTTAAAATTATCGATTAAACTTTTGATTACTAGGCAATGTCCTTTTTTTAAATTTACCTTCTTATAATGATTTTCAACCCACAAAAAATTAGCTAAATCCCAGCTAAAATTAATTCTAGAATAATTACATTTTATTTGCTTTAATTCTTTAACTAGTCTTGCACTTTCGTAGCCTAGTTTTTCTCTTAATATACTGTCAATTGGATTAATCGACGACCAAAGTCTTCCATCAATCCATTCATTCATTCTAAAATACCTGATAGCGTTTTTATTATCAATAAAACTAGCAAAGGGCTTTTTTTTATTAGTTAAGATATTTTTAGGAGTTTTATCAAAAGTCTTTAAATGATTTAGAAGATTANTTTGAAATGTTACAAATTCTAAATCTGAATTAGCTGGATAAANCTTAAAAAAATAAGATTTGCCATCACAATTAAGTTTAAAATTGTCATCTAATTCTCCTTCGATTTGTTCAGCCTTAACCCTTAGCCCATAATTCGAATAGATTAGGTTTTGAATAAACTTTGATTCAAAATTATTTTTCATCAGTTTTTTCTAGTAGATAATCCCAATCCAAATTACCAATAACCCCTTTTAAAAACAATTTAAATCATCTATTTCACAAAGTATTTTTTATATTTGCCTTTCAATTTTGCGGGCGTGGTGGAATTGGTAGACACGCTAGACTTAGGATCTAGTGCCGCAAGGTGTGAGAGTTCGAGTCTCTCCGCCCGCACAAATTCACTTTCATTTAATGATTATTCAGGATTTTACAGCAAATGAAGTAACAAATAAAATTGATGAGATTTCTTTTTCATGGGAATCTCCAAGTAACATAGCATTGGTGAAGTACTGGGGTAAAAATCCTGATCAAACACCTAAAAATTCTTCTATCAGCTTTACCCTTTCAAACTGTACTACAAAAACATCTATTTTATTTAAGAGAATTGANAAAACATCTGAAAATATTGGCTTTGATTTGATTTTTGATGGTAAAAAAAACACCTCTTTCAGACCTAAAATTGTAAAGTTTTTTTCAATGATTCAAGAATATTGTCCATACCTTAAGGATTACCATTTATTGATATCAAGCAGCAATAGTTTTCCACACAGCAGTGGAATTGCATCCTCAGCAAGTAGTATGAGTGCGTTATCTCTTTGTATAATGAGTTTAGAAAAAAAACTCACTTTAATTGATGATGATTATTTCTTTAAAAAAGCTTCATTTATTTCAAGAATTGGATCTGGAAGTGCTTCCAGGAGTGTTTACGGCGGGGTAAATTTTTGGGGTAAACACAAAGAATTAAACAATAGTTCTGATTTATACTCTGTAAAGCTTAGTAAAAATATTTCTCCAAAATTTAATAATTATAGAGATGTCATTTTAATAATTGATGATAAAGAGAAAGAAGTATCTAGTTCTGTGGGTCATGGACTTATGAACGATAACCCATTTTCAAAAGTTAGATTTAATGCTGCAAATAATAATATTACAAAGCTGCTAGAAATTTTGGCGTCTGGAAATTTGAATGATTTTTGTGAATTGGTTGAAGGTGAAGCTCTCATGTTACATTCTCTCATGATGAATAGTAATCCATCATACATTTTGATGAAACCTGAAACATTAGAAGTAATAGAAAGAATACAAGATTTTAGAGAAAATTCAGAAATCCCTGTTTGTTTCACGTTAGATGCAGGTGCAAATGTTCATGTGCTCTTCCCAGAAAATTTCTCTAAAGAGGTCATGACATTTATAGAAAAAGAATTGGCTGCCTTCTGTAAAGGTGGGAAATTCATTACTGATTTTATTGGTGAAGGTCCTAAGCAATTCTAAATTTGTATATTTGAGATATGAAAGGACCTTTATTTTATTCCAAGATATTATTATTTGGAGAATATGGAATTATAGAAGATTCAAAAGGCCTTTCAATTCCTTATAATTTTTTCAATGGTGCTTTAAAAATTGCTGAAAAGCCAAATTTAGAATCTAAAAAATCTAATAATATTCTTGCTGATTTTTGTTCGTATTTAAAGCAGTTTGACGAACTAGATTTAGACTTAATTTCATTTGAAAAACATATTAATAAAGGATTATATTTTGATTCTTCTATTCCAAAAGGGTATGGAGTTGGAAGCAGTGGTGCTTTGGTTGCNGCTATTTATGACAAGTATTCANATAATAAGATAACAGTNTTGGAAAATCTAACAAGGGAAAAATTACTTGTTTTAAAATCTATTTTTTCAAAAATGGAATCTTTCTTTCATGGGAAATCATCCGGATTGGATCCACTTAACAGTTACCTAAGTATTCCAATTTTAATCAAATCTAAAGATGATATTAATGTAACGGGAATACCATCCCAAAAGTTAAATGGAACAGGTGCAGTTTTTCTTATCGATAGTGGCAAAACAGGTTCTACCGCCCCAATGGTAAGTATTTTTATGGAAAAGATGAAATCAGAAGGATTTAGAAAAATGATTTCAACCCAATTCATCAAACACACAAATTTATGTGTAGATAGTTTTTTAAATGGTGATGTCAAAAACTTATTTGACAATACAAAAAAGTTGTCAAAAATAGTTTTGGATAACTTTAAACCAATGATTCCAGATGAGTTTCACGATCTCTGGAAAAAAGGAATAGACAGTGGGTCATACTTCTTGAAGTTATGTGGCTCTGGAGGCGGAGGATATATACTTGGTTTTGCCCCGAATATTGAACAAGCTAAAAATGATTTAAAAGATTATAATTTAGAAGTTGTTTATCACTTTTAAAGATGTCACCAATCGATAAACAAAAATCAATTTTTTTTAAGTTTTTGAGTATTTTCTCAGTCGTCAGGATTTATAATATCTTAATTATTGTNTTAGCTCAGTANTTAACNTCAATTTTTATATTAAGTGACAAAAAACTCTTTGATGTTATTTTTGATTTTAATCTTTTTCTTTTAATTCTATGCTCATCGCTTTCAATTGCATCGGGATANATTATCAACAATTTTTACGATCAAAAAAAAGATATAATTAATAAACCTATTAAGTCTAAAATTGATGATGTTGTAAAAAAATCAACAAAATTATATTTCTACTTTATTTTAAATTTTGTGGTGATATTTTTTGCTTCAATTATTTCTCTTAGGGCTGTAATTTTCTTTTCGGTTTATATTTTCTTTTTATGGTTTTATTCACATAAATTAAAGCGTCTTTTATTTTTAGGTAATTTATTTTATTCCCTGCTTACAATCACACCCTTTTTTGCAATTCTATTATATTATAAAAATATTGATCTAATAATTGCAGCATATGCCTTATTTCTTTTCTTTATTCTTCTGTTGAAAGATATAACAAAGGACTTGAAAAATCTTGTTGGCGATTTTACTGAAAATTATCAGACAATTCCTGTTGCTTTTGGTGAAGATTTTTCGCGAATTATAATTTCACTAATTACATTTATAAATGTCATTTTGATTATTAATCTGTTTATAAATTTTTCTGATGGTTATATGAATATATATTATGGAATCTCACTAATACTTTTACTTNTTTTTACGATTAAATTATATAANTCTAAGAAGGTGTCTGATTATTTAGAATTGCATAANATACTTAGACTAATAATCGGGCTCGGTGTATTTTCAATTATTTTATTAGAAATTTAATTTAGTACTCAAGGTGGGAATCGAACCCACACTCTAAAAAGAACTGGATTTTGAATCCAGCGCGTCTACCAATTCCGCCACTTGAGCATTCTTACAAAAGTAAAAAATAATCAATATTAAACACTTTCCTTAATTTAAAATTTCTATTTTTGTTTTCCCTTAAAAAATTATTTATAAACAACTAAATACCAACAAAATACAGTGGCAGTAGTAAATACAGAAGCAAAAATTTTTAACTGTACCAACAGTCTTGAATTAGCACAAAAAATATCTAATTCTTTTGGTGAAAATCTTGGTAATGTGATTATTTCAAGATTTTCTGACGGTGAATTTCAACCATCTTATGAAGAATCAATTCGTGGAACCAGAATCTTTATAATTGGTTCTACAAATCCAAGCCCAGAGAATCTGATGGAAATGTTATTAATGATTGATGCTGCAAAAAGAGCATCTGCAAGACATATTACTGCTGTTATTCCATATTTTGGATGGGCTAGACAGGACAGAAAAGATAAACCAAGGGTACCAATCGCTGCAAAAATGATAGCAAAAATGATCGAATCTGCTGGTGCAACCAGATTAATCACCATGGATTTACATGCTGATCAGATTCAAGGCTTCTTTCAAATCCCTGTAGATCACCTATATGCATCAACAATATTTATTCCTCATGTACTAAATTTAAAATTAGATAATTTATGTATTGCATCTCCTGACATGGGTGGTTCAAAAAGAGCCTATGCCTATTCTAAAAATTTAAATTGTGATGTTGTTGTTTGTTACAAACAGAGATCAAAAGCAAATGTTATTTCCCATATGGAGCTTATCGGAAATGTAGAAGGTAAAAATGTAATTTTAGTTGATGACATGGTTGATACAGCTGGAACCCTTTCTAAAGCCGCAGATTTATTAATCGAAAGAGGTGCTATTAGTGTTCGTGCTATCTGTACTCATGCAATTCTTTCAGGAGAAGCTTACAGTAAAATTGAGAACTCAAAACTTGAAGAATTAATTGTTACTGATTCTGTGCCTAATATTAAGCCTCATTCTAAAATAAAAGTGTTATCTTGCGCCGATTTATTTTCAGATGTTATGCATAAAGTTCATAACAACAAGTCAATAAGTTCGAATTTTATAATGTAAACCTTAAATTAAAATGAAATCAATTACAATCAACGGATCTAAAAGAGAAAGCGTGGGTAAGTCTTCTTCAAAAGCACTACGTAATGCTGGACAGGTTCCTTGCGTTTTATACGGAGGGGATGGCCCAATACATTTCTCAGCACCAGAATTGGCATTCTCAAAATTAGTATATACAGCAAACGCATATACTGTTGTGATTGCCTTAAGCGATAACGAATCTTATTCAGCAGTTTTGCAGGATATTCAATTTCATCCTGTCTCTGATAAGATTTTACATGTAGACTTTTACCAATTATTTGAAGACAAGAAAATAGCCATGGATATTCCTGTTAGACTAGTAGGAAATGCCATTGGAGTAAAGCTTGGAGGTAACCTACAAAGGAATAAAAGAAAACTTAGGATTAAAGCTTTACCTACAAACCTTCCTGACTACATAGAAATTGATATTTCCGAAATGAATATCGGAAATAGAGTATATGTTTCAGAGTTATTGAATGAAAACTATGAATTCCTTCATCCAGATAATACAGTAGTTTGTCAAGTAAGAAGAGCAAGAGCTGCTCTGGTACTTGAAACTGAAGAAGGTGATGAAGAAGAAGGAGAAGAAACATCTGAAGAAGGTGAATCTACTGAAGGTGGAGGAGAAGCTGAGAAAAAAGACGATTCCTCTGATGGAGAAGCTCCTGCAGAGTCTTAAGTTAATTTATACTTAATAAGTAAAAAAAGCATTCTGTAAATAGTCAGAATGCTTTTTTTATTTTTGCTAAAACAAAACTATTTTATGGATAAGTTTTTAATCGTAGGTTTAGGAAATCCAGATGAAAAATATAGAAATACGAGACACAATATCGGATTTGAAATTCTTGATTTTATTTGTGAAAAACATGAGTCTAAGTTCGAAACTGAAAGATTAGGACAAATTGCAAAAATTTCCGTCAAAGGAAGAAAAGTTTTATTGCTAAAGCCAAATACTTATATGAATCTAAGTGGTAAGTCTGTTCTGTATTGGATGAAACAAGAGAATATTGTTACCGAGAGAGTATTAATTATTAGTGACGATCTCAATTTACCGTTAGGAAAGATTAGATATAGGGCTAAAGGAAGTAGTGGAGGTCATAATGGTTTGGAGAATATTGAATATTGGCTTAATACAAATAAATATTCACGTCTTAGGGTTGGAATTTCAAACCCTCAAAATAAGATTAATCAAGTTGATTTTGTTTTGGGACTATTTGAAACTGAAGAATTTGATGTTTTATTATCAAATTTTGATATGATAAACGATTCTGTCAAGTCATTTGTATTGTCTGGAATTAGTGAGACTATGAACAATTTTAACAATTAAAAGTTTATAATTTGATTTCATTAAACATTCAAGATTACAATGATAATATCCCCTCGGTAATCACCGTTGGAACTTTTGATGGCATTCATCTTGGACATAGAAAATTAATTGAAAAAGTACTGGATATTTCCGAAAGTGAAAATCTGAGATCAATCGTTTTAACCTTTGATCCACACCCAAGAGTCGTATTGAATAATGACAATAATATTTCTCTATTGACTACACTGGAAGAAAAAAACAGCCTTTTAGAATCGGTTAATTTAGATTATCTAATTATACAAGAATTTAGTAAAGAGTTTTCAAGTTTAACTCCCATTGACTATGTAAAGACAATTTTAGTTGAAAAACTTAATGCCAAACATGTTGTAATTGGTTATGATCACCATTTTGGAAAGAATAGAAAAGCTAATTCAGAAAAATTACACGAATTTTCAGATTTATTCGATTTTAGGGTGACTGAAGTTGATGTTTTAATAAAAGATAACACTTCAATTAGTTCAACAAAAGTTAGAAATTTAGTTTTTGAAGGAAGAATAAGAGAGGCAAATGCTCTACTCGGGTATGAGTTTATTTTAACAGGAAAAGTAATTAAAGGACTGGGTAGAGGAAAAAATTTAGGTTTTCCAACTGCTAATATTGTAGTTGATTCTGATAAAATAAAACCTGCTAACGGTGTATATTTTATAAAATCAGAAATAAATGGAGAATCTTTTTTTGGAATGATGAATATCGGACAGAACCCAACTTTCACTGACAAAGATTTTTCGATAGAAGTTAACTTTTTTGATTTTGAGAATAATTTATATGATAGGCATTTAACAATTAAAGTAATTCAAAAAATAAGAGATGAAATTAAATTTGATACACCTGAGTTGCTTTCATTACAGTTAGATGCTGATAAAAAAAAATGTTTTCATTTGATTAGAACTATTAAAAAAACGATTTAAATTTAGATAATATTAAAAATGCTGAAAACATCTTACATAATTGAGAACAAAGATGAAGTAATAAAATCTTTGGGTAAAAGAAATTTTAAATCTGAGGATTTAATAGATAAATTAATTTCCAAAGATGAAAAAAGAAAATTAATTCAGACCGAGTATGAAAATATGCTTGCTGAATCAAATTCTATTTCCAAAGAAATAGGTCTATTATTTAAAAGTGGTAATAAAGATGAAATTCCTAAACTTAAACAAAGAAGTTCTGAAATAAAAAAATCAACAAAGGTCTTATCCGACGATTTAAGTACTGTTAAAAATGAAATAATTGATATTTTATCTCAAATCCCAAATATTCCACACGAAAGTGTGCCAGCAGGTAACTCAGAGAGTGATAATGTAGTAATTTTTGAGTCAAAAATTAAGATTAATAAAAATGCTAAAACACCCCACTGGGATCTTGCAAAAAAATATGACTTAATTGATTTTGAACTTGGTACTAAAATCACCGGATCAGGTTTTCCTGTTTATAAAGGTAAAGGAGCTAAGCTTCAAAGAGCTCTTATTTCTTTTTTCCTGGATTCTAATATCGATTTTGGATATCATGAAGTTCAAGTTCCATACTTAGTAAATGAAAGTTCAGCATTTGGAACTGGTCAATTACCAGATAAAGAAGGTCAGATGTATTCAGTCCCTCAAGATAATCTGTTTCTTATTCCTACAGCTGAGGTACCCATAACAAATATATTTAGAGATGAAATAATTGAAGAATCTAATTTACCTATTTTGAAAACTGGCTATAGTCCATGCTTTAGAAGAGAAGCTGGAAGCTATGGAGCTCATGTAAGAGGTTTAAACAGGCTTCATCAATTTGATAAAGTTGAAATAGTTAGGGTGGAGCATCCTGAAAAATCTTATGACTCCCTAAATATTATGAAAGATCAAATTAAGACTATAATTGAAAAATTAGAATTACCCTTTAGGATTATTACTTTGTGCGGTGGGGACTTGGGGTTTACATCCGCTTTAACATACGATTTCGAAATATATTCACCTGCTCAAGACAAATGGCTTGAGGTTTCTTCTGTATCTAATTTTGAAACATTTCAATCTAATCGTTTGAAAATCAGATATAGAAATTCTGAAGGAAAAACTAATCTTGCTCATACATTAAATGGTAGTTCTCTTGCATTACCAAGAGTTCTTGCGACTATAATCGAAAATTTCCAAACAGAAGNCGGAATTAACATACCCAAAGNATTACAACCATATACAGGATTCTCTATAATCAAATAAAATATTTTGCGATTTGTAAAACCAAAAAAAGCACTAGGACAACATTTCTTAAATGACATAGGTGTTGCGGAGAGAATTGTTGAGTCTTTATCGCCATCACAAAATGTTTTAGAAATTGGTCCTGGAACAGGAATTTTAACCAAAATTTTAATTAAAAAAAAGATTGATCTTAAGCTAGTAGAAATTGATAAAGAGTCAGTTGATTTTCTGACCAATGAACTTGAGATAAATGACAGTCTAATTTATAATCAGGATTTTTTGAAGATGAATTTGGCTGAAGTTTTTAGTAAAAATAATTTCTCGATAATCGGAAACTTCCCTTATAATATATCCTCACAGATTGTGTTTAAAATTATAGATTACAGAAAATATATTCCTGAAATGTGTGGTATGTTTCAATATGAAGTTGCTGAAAGAATTTGTGAGCATGAGGGCTCAAAAAAATACGGTATAATTTCAGTCATAACCCAGGCTTATTACAAAACCAGTTTACTTTTTGAGGTGTCAAATAATTTATTTACACCTCCACCTAAGGTAAACTCTGCGGTAATCTCTTTGAAAAGAAAAAAAAATATAAACTTAAATTGTGATGAAAAATTATTTTTAAAAATAGTCAAGCTTTCTTTCCAACAAAGAAGAAAAACCATAAGAAATAGTTTAAAACAAATTAATTTAAGTGATAATTTAAGAGAAGATATTATCTTTGATAAAAGACCCGAGCAATTATCTGTGAATGAATTTATTGATTTGACCAATTTGGTCAGTCATGATTTAAATAATTAGAGTTGAAAAAAAACGAAAAACATACAAAATTTGTTCTTACAGATGAATTGATCTCTAAAATTTTAGACTTTATCAACTCATCTGACGATAATTCAATTTTAGAAACTTTTTCAAACTACCATCATGCTGATATTGCTGAGATTATTGAAGAATTAAATTCTGAAGAAGCTACATACATAATCAAGCTGTTAGACTCTGAAAAAACATCTGATGTCTTGATGGAATTAGATGATGACTACAGAGAAAAAATTTTAAAAAATCTTTCAATTAAAGAAATAGCTGAGGAAGTTGAAGAGTTGGATTCTGATGATGCAACCGATATCATTTCTGAGTTGCCTGAAGAAAAGCAAAAGAAAGTTATTTCCAAAATTATTGATGCTGAGCACAAAGCAGATATAAAGGAATTACTTAAATATGATGAAGATTCAGCTGGAGGCCTTATGGCCAAGGAGTTAATAAAGGTTAACGAAAATTGGACAGTTACAAGATGTGCTAAAGAAATGAGATCTCAGGCTTCCGAAGTTACACGTGTTCATTCCGTTTACGTAGTTGATAATGATGATATTCTTTTGGGAAGACTATCCTTGAAAGACTTATTAGTTGCAAATCCAAAAACTAAAATTAGATCTATCTATAAAAAAAATGTTGATNATGTATATGATACAGATTCTGCTGAGTCGGTCGCTAGTACAATGCAAAAATATGATTTGGGTGCTATTCCAGTTGTAAATAAAAAAAAGAAGTTACTTGGAAGAATTACTATTGATGATATTGTTGATCTTATAAAAGAGGAGGCAGAGGAGGATTACCAACTTGCAGCTGGTATTTTACAGGATGTTGATGTTGATGACACAATTTTTGAGTTAACCAAAGCAAGACTTCCTTGGCTTATTGTTGGCCTAATCGGGGGTATCGGTGCAGCTTTTGTTATGGTAGGGTTTGATGAAATTTTAATTCAGAATGAAATTTTATTTTATTTCACTCCACTAATTGCTGCCATGGCAGGTAACGTTGGTGTTCAGTCCAGTGCAATAATAGTCCAGGGATTAGCAAATGATGATATAAGAGGAAGTATAAATAATAGACTATTTAAAGAGACTTTACTGTCCATTCTTAATGGTGTAATTTTAGCAATATTATTATTTCTGTTTATTTATTTCTGGAAAGGTGATACAAATATTGCGCTTGCCCTTTCTGTTGCTTTAGTTGCTGTGGTAATTGTTGCCGGAATTATTGGGACTTTTATTCCTTTATTTTTGAATAAAAGAGGTATAGATCCTGCGATAGCGACGGGTCCCTTTATCACTACTAGTAATGATATATTTGGAATCTTAATTTATTTTATGGTTGCCAAATTAATCCTTCAAATCTGATAATGAAAAACATCTTAGTTTTATGTACAGGAAATTCGTGTAGAAGCCAAATGGCACATGGTTATTTTTCTAAAAAATTAGNNGGAAAAGCAAAAGTTTATAGCGCTGGNGTTGAGACTCATGGNCTTAATCCTTACGCGGTTTNAGTGATGAAGATGGATGGCATTGATATTTCTAATAATACATCTAATTTAATAGATGATTATATGCATATCAAATTTGATTTTATTATTACAGTTTGTGACCATGCAAATGAAGCTTGCCCCTATATGCCAGAGATTTCTGCATTAAGAATACATAAAAATTTTGAAGATCCGTCAAAATTAGNAATTACAAACGAAAACGAAAAAATAGATAAATATATTTCTTGTAGGAATCNGATTAAGGATTTCTGNANTGAATTTATTACTAATAATTTTTAAGATTATCNCCTGAGAGGTGAACAATACTCCACCCGTCAACAATTTTAGCGCCTCGATTTTCATAAAAATCTATTGCATTTTTATTCCAATCTATAACATTCCAAGAGATTCTTTTGGCGCCTAAATTTTTTCCATATAAAATCACTTTGTCAAAAAGTTTACTTCCGATTCCTTTACCGCGCATTTTTTTTGTTACGATTAAATCCTCTAAGTGTAATGTCTTTCCCTTCCATGTTGAAAACCTATTATAAATAATTGCTGCTCCAACTATTTTGTTTTCAAATTCTGCAACAAAACACTTAAAAAGAGGAGTTTTATTTTCAAAACCCATAGTTTCCAAATCCTTAGAATTAATATCAACTTCTTCAGGTTCTTTTTCAAAAACTGCAAGTTCAACAATCAAATTATGTACTTGAAGCATGTCTTTTTTAACAGCATCTCTAATTTTAATTTTCATAACTTTAATGTAATTATTTTCTTTCGAAGAAAAAATATTATTAGAGATATGTTGAACAAAAATCAGACTTTAGGTGAATTCATAATTAAGAATCAAACATCGTTTAAGTATTCTTCTGGTGAATTATCAAGTTTGATAAATTCTATTCGTTTAGCTGCTAAGGTTGTTAATCACGAAGTAAATAAAGCAGGATTGGTTGATATTATCGGGTTTACAGGAAATGAAAATATTCAGTCAGAAAAACAACAAAAATTAGACGTATACGCCAATGAAAAATTTATAAGTACACTGATTAATAGAAATATTGTATGCGGTATAGCTAGCGAGGAAGAAGAAAATTTTATAACCATAAATAGTAGCGATAGAAATAATCAAAATAAATATGTTGTTCTAATCGATCCCTTGGACGGTTCATCGAATATAGATGTTAATGTTTCAGTGGGAACAATTTTTTCGATATACAGACGAAAAACTAAGATTGGTACAGAGGTATCAATTGATGACTTTCTTCAAAAAGGAAGAAATCAAGTAGCAGCTGGATATATAATCTATGGAACTTCTACCATGTTGGTTTATACAACCGGAAGTGGTGTTAACGGATTTACATTAAACCCTGCTATTGGGACTTTTTACCATTCTAATTCAAGTATAAAAATTCCAAATGATGGGAACATATATTCTATAAATGAAGGAAATTATCTTCAGTTTCCTGAATTTGTAAAAAAATACATTAAATTCTGTCAAGAGGAAAAAGATGATAGACCCTACACATCGAGATACATTGGTTCACTTGTATCAGACTTTCATAGAAATATGATTAAGGGAGGTATATTTTTATACCCTCAGACTTCAAAAAACCCAAACGGTAAATTGAGATTATTATATGAATGTAATCCGATAGCATTTATTTGCGAACAAGCTGGGGGAGTAGCAACAAACGGAAAAGAAAATATTTTAGATATTATTCCTACAGAACTTCACATGAGAACGCCATTTTATTGCGGTAGTAAAAAAATGGTACAACAATTAAAAAAATTTATTTAAGCTTTTCTTTAATTTTTAGTTTTTCTGATATATTTGTCGAAAATTTATTTGGTGACAAATAAAAGTTTTTATTCACACTATGAAGGGTCTTCATTTATAAAAAGACTTGGNGATTTTATTGCCCAAAATCAATCTACAAAAATTAAAGGTTTCACTGGATCTTCTCTTTCTTTCTATTTCTCAACTATTATAAAAAGGCAGTTAAAACCAACTTTGTTTATTTTTAATTCAAAGGAGGATTCTTTATATTTTTTGAATGATATTGAAACTTTGAACCCGGATAAACAAATTTTTTATTTTCCTGAAACAACAAAAGAACCCTATTCTGATAAAGAACCAAACAACTATAATTTATTACAGCGAACTGAACTAATAGAGCATTTAAATTTTTCAAAAAATAAAAATTCAATTATTGTAACTCACTTACGAGCAATTTCAGAAAATCAAGTAAATAAGAATGAACTTATAAAAAGTTCAATAAAATTGAAAGTAGATCAAAATATTTCATTCGATAAACTAAATGAACAGCTATTTGAGTTAAATTTTCGAAGAGAAGATTTTGTTGTTGAACCAGGAGAATTTGCTGTCAGAGGTGGTATTTTAGATATATTTCCTTATTCTAGTCAAACACCATACAGAATTGAGTTTTTTGGTGATGAAATAACCAGAATTCGCTCATTTGATATTGAAAGTCAGAGGTCTGAAAAAAATCATCAAAGCATTAAAATTATTTCAAATATTCAAGTGTCAAAAAAATCAAAAAATATTCAAAATATTTTTGATGTAATAAATGATGATACTGTAATATACCTTCAATGTATCAATTTATTTAATTCTGAAATTCAAAAAATTGTTGAAAATGCAAAATCAAAATTTGACAACTCCCTCAACAAAGAAGATTTAGTTAATCCAGAAAATCTATTTATTAATATAAATTCGGTAAAAAAACAACTTAAAAAATTCAAGCAGGTTGAATTTGATTCAATGAGCTCAAAAATAAACTTCAAATTAAATATTCAACCCCAACCATCATTTAATAAAAGCTTTAATCTTCTAATTGACGATTTAAAAAATAAAAGTTTAGCAGGATATCATGTAAGCCTATGTTGTACAAATAGTCAGCAAAAAAAAAGATTATCACAGATTTTTGAAGACTTAAATTATGAAGATGCTATTGATCCTGTAATATTACCCCTTTCCTCAGGTTTTATTGACATGAACGAAAAGATGGTTTTTTACACTGATCACCAGATTTTTGAAAGATATCATAAGTTCAGATTTCGTAAAACATTTAAAAACAAGCTATCAATTGCATTAAAACAAATTAACAGTTTGAGTAAAGGAGATTACGTTACACATATAGATCATGGAATAGGAAAATATGCAGGATTACAAAAAATTGAAGTAGATGGAAAAATGCAAGAATCGATGAAAATAATATATGGAGAGAGAGATGTTTTATTTTTAAGTATTCATGCAATCCATAAAATTTCAAAATATAACGGTAAGGATGGTAAGACCCCTAAATTATACAAACTTGGAAGTAAAGCATGGGCGTTATTAAAACAAAAAACCAAGAAAAATGTTAAAAAAATAGCCTATGATTTGATCAAGGTGTATGCTGAGAGAAAACAAAAAAAAGGATTTAAGTATGAAAGAGACAGCTATTTGCAAAATGAGTTAGAAGCATCATTTATCTATGAAGATACTGATGATCAGTTAAAAGTAACTAAAGACATCAAAAATGATATGGAAAGTGAACAGCCAATGGATAGATTGATATGTGGAGATGTTGGTTTTGGTAAAACTGAATTAGCTATAAGAGCTGCTTTTAAAGCTGTTGACAACAACAAGCAAGTTGCTGTTTTAGTTCCGACAACGATTTTAGCTTTTCAACATTATAAAACCTTTTCTTCAAGGCTAAATCAATTTCCTGTAACAGTTGATTACCTAAACAGGTTCAAAACTAATAAGGAGAAATCGTCAATAATTGAAAAACTACATAATGGAAAAATTGATATTATTATCGGAACCCATCAACTTGTAAATGACAAGATTAATTATAAAGATTTAGGCTTGTTGATTATTGATGAGGAACAAAAATTTGGTGTTGCAGTTAAAGACAAATTGAAATCAATAAGAAAAAACGTTGATGTCCTGACTTTATCAGCAACACCAATTCCAAGAACTCTACAATTTAGTTTAATGGCTGCAAGAGATTTATCATTAATCACAACTCCTCCACCAAATAGGCACCCAATTGAAACATCAGTTATCAGATTTGATTCAAATTTAATCTCGCAATCAATTAGATATGAAATGGATCGTGGTGGACAAGTTTTTTTTGTAAATAATAAAATTCAAAATATTGAAGAGATTTCAAATTTGATTCAAAACTTGGTTCCAGAGGCACGTATTGCTGTGGCTCACGGAAGATTAAACGGAAAAACACTAGAATCTTTGATGGTTAAATTCATCAATAAGGAATTTGATGTTCTTGTAAGTACAACGATTATAGAAAGTGGCTTAGACGTTCCTAATGCTAATACTATTTTTATAAATAATGCTAATCATTTTGGTCTTAGCGATTTACATCAAATGAGAGGGAGAGTTGGAAGAAGTAACAAAAAAGCATTTTGCTATTTAATAACTCCTGAGTATTCAAAAATGACTGATGAAGCAAAAAAAAGAATTACTGCTTTAGATTATTATTCTGAGCTTGGAAGTGGTTTTAATATTGCTATGAAAGATTTAGAAATTAGAGGCGCAGGAGATTTGCTAGGTGGTGAGCAAAGTGGATTTATTAATGAGATGGGCTTTGAAACTTATCAAAAAATTCTAGATGAAGCAATTAATGAGTTAAAGGAGAATGATTTTAAGAACCTTGATTTAGAAAAAAATCAATTTTCCAAAAAGGTAAATATGGTATTTGAAACCGATCTTGAACTTATGTTTCCAAATGATTTTATCAATTCCAGTAAGGAAAGACTAAATCTTTACACCAAACTAAATAAAATTACATGTCAGGATGAATTAGATTCATTTAAAGCTGAGCTAATTGATAGGTTTGGTGCTTTACCAAATATTGTAGATGAATTACTCAAAACTATAGAATTAAGATGGCTTTCTGCTGAACTTGGATTTGATAAAATTGTATTGAAAAAAAATATATTAATTGGATATATCAAGAATTTTGATTCAGAGGAACAAAAGATACATTTAGACAGGTTATTTAAATATTCTTTAAATAATCAAAATTCAATTTCTTTTTCTCAAAAGAAATTTAATGACGGCGAAAAATTTATCGTAAAAATTCAAAAGATAAATTCAATATCAAAAGCTATGCAAGTACTAAGCGAAGTTAAGGACTAGTCATAAAATTTTATATCCGCACCTTCTTTTGATACTATCAATTCTATTTCTCTACCAAGAATCATAGGGAAATTTTTTTCTCCATGGCCTGCTGGAAAACCAAAGACAACCGGAATTTTATATTCATTTACAATGTCAAGAATTAATTCTTTTAGGTTTCTGCCAAATGGTGTGGTATTTTCTCTTAGGTCCGTAAAATCTCCAACAATCAATCCGTTAAGATTATCAAAATAGCCTGCTCTTTTAAGTGAATATAACATTCTATCAATGTGATATAGATATTCTCCGAGATCTTCTATAAATAAAATTTTTCCTTTAGTATCTATTGAAGATTTCGAACCAAGCAGACAATGTAGAAGAGTTAAATTGCCACCAACTAGTTGACCGCTTGCTTTTCCTTCAACGTTATAACTGTTTCCTGCAATTTTATATGAAAGACTATTTCCAAATAATGTTTTCATAAGTAATTTTACAGACTCATCTTTATTAATATCTAATTTTTCTAAGCTCTTACACATTAAACCGTGTATTGACTCACTTTTTTGAATATGTAAGTCACTATGAATAGCTGTAATATCAGAATATCCAATAATCCATTTTGGATTTTCCTTATACTTTTCAAATTTTAAATTATCGATAACCCTCATTGCCCCATAGCCACCTCTAGCACACCAGATTGCGCTTATTGAATTGTCATCCAATGCTGTTTGGAAATCTAATATTCTTTCCGAGTCGCTTCCGGCAAAATGACCATCATCATTATACACGTTTTCACCTATAACTACATTC
>FUFK010041212.1_pt1 | contig 47459 bp, 44 predicted proteins | sample 1021851 | NCBI WGS metagenome assembly FUFK01 (sample SAMEA51879418, study PRJEB19060) | metagenome
ATCGTATTAATGCANTTTACGGTAGATGAGCGCNGTAAAGAGTAATCCTAATCACTCACGTATCAGATGACAGCCATGTTTTGGTAGTTGATTAAATCGTTGATTAATAAGAAGCTGACATTATGGCATCCGAGCAAACATCATCAGAATATATCTCTCACCACTTGACGCATTGGACATACGGCTATTTGCCGGGCGAAGGCTGGAAAGTTGCCTANACTGCTGAAGAAGCAANNGCTAATGGGCTTTAATGCTATCCACCTTGATTCTATGCTATGGTCAATTGGTCTGGGTATTTTATTTTGTGCCATCTTTTGGATGGTTGCCAAAAAAGTCACCTCAGGCGTACCAAGCAAAACTCAGGCAGCGGTTGAATTGATCGTTGAGTTTGTTGATAATAACGTTCGCGAATCTTACAGTGGTACATCAAAGTTGATTGCGCCATTGGCGTTGACCATTTTTGTTTGGATCTTTTTGATGAACCTTATGGATTTGGTTCCAATCGACTTTATCCCAGGCTTGGCTGGTCAGGTAGGCGCCGCACTCGGTCATGATCCTCATCATGTTTTCTTCAAAATTGTTCCAACGACAGACCCTAACGTCACATTGGGCATGGCATTCTCAGTATTCGCTCTGATTATTGGCTACAGTATTAAAGAAAAAGGTGTTGGTGGTTTCTTAGCCGAATTGACCCTGCATCCATTTAGTTCAAACAACATTATTTTAAAGATCATTTTGATTCCTATCAACTTCATCTTAGAAGTAGTGACGTTAATTGCTAAACCTGTATCACTTGGCTTACGTCTATTCGGTAACATGTATGCAGGTGAATTAGTATTTATTTTGATTGCCTTAATGCCGTTTTGGATTCAGTGGGCACTATCAGTACCATGGGCAATATTCCACATTTTAGTTATTACCCTTCAAGCGTTCATTTTTATGATGTTGACGATAATTTACTTGTCACTAGCATCATCAACTGAACATTAATTAGACACTTATCAATAAATAGGTAAAGAGGATATATCAATGGATCCAGTATTAGGTGGTTACACAGTTATAGCAGTTGCATTACTTATCGGCGCAGGCGCTCTTGCAACAGGTATTGGCTTTGCTCTTTTAGGCGGTAAATTCCTAGAAAGCGTTGCTCGTCAACCAGAGCTTGGCTCACAATTGCAAACTCGTATGTTCATCGTAGCAGGTCTACTTGATGCGATCCCAATGATCGGTGTCGGTATCGCTATGCTATTGTTGTTCGCTAACCCTCTAGCAGGTTAATCAGAAAGCTCAGTTGTAAATGTTTGACCGTCTTAAGTTGTCTATCTTTTTTGAGGTTACAACCTATAAGTTATACAGAGTCGGACGGTCAGACAGGATCAATGAAACTGATTTTTCATTAACAAAGAGGTGATCACGTGAACATCAATTTTACCATCGTCGGTCAAGCCATTGCTTTTGCAATATTTGTGGTTTTTTGCATGAAATTCGTGTGGCCACCACTTATCGGCGCAATCAATGAGCGTCAGCGTAAAATCGCTGATGGTCTAAATGCCGCTGAAAAAGCAAAAGCTGACTTGGCTACGGCAGAGCAAGATGTCCAGCAAGAGCTTGAACTGGCTAAGACTAAAGCTGCCGCTTTAATTGAGCAGGCGAATAAGAGCGCTAATCAACTGGTCGAAGATGCAAAATCACAAGCGCAAGCCGAAGGTGAGCGTATTCGTCAGCAAGCTCAAGCGTCAATTGATCAAGAGATCAATCAAGCGCGCGAGTCACTGCGCACGCAAGTTGCAGAGCTTTCTGTCCTTGGTGCAGAAAAGATTTTGCAAGATAGAGTCGATGAGCAAAAACATGCTAGCATGTTAGACCAACTGGCGGCGAAGCTGTAACTGTGAGGATATAATGGCTGATTTATCAACCTTAGCACGACCCTACGCAAGAGCCGCGTTTGACTATGCCAATGAGAACGGGGCCGTAAACGAGTGGGAAGATTTCTTGTTTGTCGCAAGCAACGTTGTCAATGACAAAGCGTTTCGTAATTGGCTAGAAAANCCAGCCATCACGGCTGAGCATAAGTCAGCTGCTTTGGTTGATCTTTATGACTCACAAGTGGCTGGTGATGACGATTCTGCTTTTAAGCAACTACTAGGCGAGAGCAAAGGCTCTCGCTATGGTAATAGTATTAGCTATCCTAAAGTGTCACCAGCGCTAAACAACTTCGTAGAGCAATTGGCGCAGCAAGAGCGTCTAGCCCTACTTCCTGAAGTTTATCAGCACTATCGTAGCCATAAAGCGAGTAGCTTGAAACAGCTTGATGCTTATGTCACGACCGCTTATCCATTGACTGCCGCGCAGCGCGAAACGATTCAAACGCGCCTAGCTGCATCGCTCAATGCGACTGTGGTGATTCACGAAACGGTTGATCCTAGTCTATTGGCAGGCGCTACCATAAAAGTCGGTGACAAAATCATTGATGATTCGATGCGCGGCAAGTTACAACAGTTAAAAACACAGCTAACTGCCTAATGCCAGTATAAGCGTAGCGCTACTATNTTAGTAAGGAGTAGCGGCTACGTGATAGTAAGAGCATTTAAGTCAGTGGGCGGGTTATCATAAATTAAAGGAAACAAGGCAATGCAACAACTGAATCCAGCGGAAATCAGTAATCTGATTAAGCAGCGTATTCAAGACCTTGATGCAGGTGCAACTGCAAAGAATGAAGGCACGATTGTCAAAGTATCTGACGGTATTGTGCAAATTCATGGTCTTGAAGATGCCATGTACGGCGAAATGATTGAGTTTGAAGGCGAAATCTACGGAATGGCGCTTAACTTAGAGCGTGATTCTGTTGGCGCAGTCGTACTCGGTGACTATCTGCAATTGCAAGAAGGCCAAAAAGCTTATTGCACGGGTCGCATTCTTGAAGTACCAGTAGGTCCTGAATTATTAGGCCGTGTTGTTGATGCTTTAGGCAACCCTATTGACGGCAAAGGTCCTATCGATGCCAAAATGACAGATAAAGTCGAAAAAATCGCTCCAGGCGTTATCGACCGTCAATCAGTCGATCAGCCCGTTATGACCGGTTATAAAGCCGTTGATACCATGATTCCGATCGGTCGTGGCCAGCGTGAGCTTATCATCGGTGACCGTCAGACGGGTAAAACCGCTATGGCTATCGATGCGATCATCGCACAGAAATCTTCTGGCATTAAGTGTGTCTACGTGGCTATCGGTCAAAAACGCTCTACTATCGCTAACGTCGTACGTAAGCTTGAGCAAACCGGCGCTCTAGAATACACCACGGTTGTTGTTGCTTCTGCTTCTGAGCCGGCAGCGCTACAGTACATCGCACCTTACTCAGGCTGTACAATGGGCGAGTACTTCCGTGACCGCGGCGAAGATGCGCTGATTGTATTTGATGACTTATCAAAGCAAGCCGTCGCTTATCGTCAAATTTCACTACTACTACGTCGTCCGCCAGGCCGTGAAGCGTATCCTGGTGACGTATTCTATCTACATTCACGTCTACTTGAGCGTGCATCACGCGTAAACGCGGATTATGTAGAGAACTTCACAAATGGTGAAGTCAAAGGTAAAACCGGTTCATTGACCGCACTACCTATTATCGAAACACAAGCCGGTGACGTTTCTGCATTCGTACCGACTAACGTGATTTCAATCACTGATGGTCAGATCTTCTTAGAATCAAGCCTATTTAACTCAGGTATTCGTCCTGCAGTTAACGCTGGTATCTCGGTATCGCGTGTTGGTGGTTCTGCTCAGACTAAGATCATCAAAAAGCTCTCAGGTGGTATCCGTACTGCACTAGCACAGTACCGTGAATTGGCTGCCTTTGCTCAGTTTGCATCTGACCTTGATGATGCGACTCGTGAACAGCTTGACCATGGTGAGCGTGTTACAGAGCTGATGAAGCAAAAGCAGTATCAGCCGATGTCTATCGCTGAACAGGCCGCAGTTATTTATGCCTCAAACGAAGGCTTCTTATCTGATGTACCGGTAGAGAAAATCGGTTCTTTTGAAGAAAGCTACTTACGTTATATGCATGACGAACAGAGCGAGCTTATGAACGAGATTAATGAGACTGCAAATTACAATGATGATATTGCTTCTCGTTTGAAGTCAGCTGTTGAGACTTTTAAACAAAATCACAGTTATTAATTTAATGGGTTAAGCCGATTTGGTTTTAGCTTATCGTATACCAAGTGGCGCGTTGTCTGAGTAGATAGTTGCGCCACTGCTTTAACCCTTATCGGTATTAGATTGCGTTATGCTCGCATATAACCCTTATTTTTAAGTGTTAATTCTCTATCATATGCGGCATGCGCCACTGCTTTTTAACCCTCTTATATTGGAATCATTATGGCAAGCTTAAAAGAGATACGTGCCAAAGTCACCAGTATTAAAAGTACCCAGAAGATTACTCGCGCTATGCAAATGGTTGCAGCGAGTAAGATGCGCCGTGCCCAAGAGCGCATGGAAGTGGGTCGCCCGTATGCTGATAGTATGCGCCGGGTTATCTCGCATTTGGTACATGCCTCATCAGATTATAAACACCCTTATATGGTAGCGCGTCCGGTTGATAAAGTGGGCTATATTGTTATCACTTCGGATCGTGGCCTAGCGGGTGGCTTGAACATTAATTTGTTCAAAGCTTTATCCACAAGTATTCAAGACTATCAAAATCAGTCTGTACAAGCCGAATTTGCGGTTATCGGTGCCAAAGGTGTCAGCTTCTTCAAGAATTTTGGCGGAAAAGTGACCTCTGCGGTGACGGATTATGGCGATAAGCCGACTTTCGAGCAGGTGAATTCACCCGTACAAGCGATGCTTGATGATTATGCTAACGGCAAGCTTGATCGCATTTATGTGGTCTATAACAAATTCGTTAATGCCATGACGCAAAAGCCAACGGTTAACCAGTTAGTGCCTTTGCCTGAAGGGTCATTTGATAGTGATTCTAGCGGTATGCAGACTGAGCTTAGTTGGGATTATATCTACGAGCCTGATGTCAAAACTTTGATTGATGAATTACTTGGACGCTATATTGAATCGATCGTTTATCAAGCGGTCATGGAAAATATTGCCTCTGAACAGTCGTCACGTATGGTTGCTATGAAAGCGGCAACTGATAACGCTGGTGACCTAATTAACGATTTACAGTTGGTTTATAACAAGCTGCGTCAAGCGGCGATTACCCGAGAAATCTCGGAAATCGTTGGCGGTGCTGCTGCTGTTTCATAATTGACTACAACCATATATAGAAGTTCAAGGAGAACGCAATGAGTAGCGGTCGTATTGTACAGATTATTGGCGCGGTTCTTGACGTCGAGTTCAACCGTAACGAAGTTCCTCAGATTTTTGATGCCTTGCAAGTTGATGGCACCGAAACCACTCTAGAAGTACAGCAACAGTTAGGTGATGGCATCGTACGTACGATTGCTATGGGCTCAACTGAAGGTCTAAAGCGTAACCTACCAGTGACTAATACCGGTGCAGCTATTTCTGTACCAGTCGGTACAGGTACGCTTGGTCGTATCATGGATGTTCTTGGTCGTCCTATCGATGAAGAAGGTCCCGTACAAGCTGAAGAGAAGTGGTCTATCCACCGTAATGCACCAAACTATGCTGAGCAGTCAAACAGCACTGAGCTGCTAGAGACTGGTATTAAAGTTATCGATCTACTTTGCCCGTTTGCAAAAGGTGGTAAAGTTGGTCTGTTCGGTGGTGCCGGTGTTGGTAAAACCGTTAACATGATGGAGCTGATCAACAACATCGCGCTAAAGCACGAAGGTCTATCCGTGTTTGCTGGTGTTGGTGAGCGTACTCGTGAAGGTAACGACTTCTATCACGAAATGCAAGAAGCGGGCGTTGTCAACACTGAAGACTTTAGCAAATCTAAAGTTGCGATGGTATACGGTCAGATGAATGAGCCACCGGGTAACCGTTTGCGTGTTGCACTATCTGGTCTAACTATGGCTGAGTACTTCCGTGATACTAAAGATCCTGCCACTGGCAAAGGTCGTGACGTACTCTTGTTTGTTGATAACATCTATCGTTATACACTAGCAGGTACTGAAGTATCAGCACTGTTAGGCCGTATGCCATCAGCAGTTGGTTATCAGCCAACACTCGCTGAAGAGATGGGCTTACTACAAGAGCGTATTACCTCAACTCAGTCAGGTTCTATTACTTCAGTTCAAGCCGTTTATGTACCAGCCGATGACTTGACGGATCCATCGCCAGCAACGACGTTTGCTCACTTGGATGCGACTGTTGTACTAAGCCGTGATATTGCTTCACAAGGTATCTATCCTGCGGTTGATCCACTAGATTCAACCTCACGTCAGCTAGATCCACAAGTTATCGGTGAAGAGCACTATAACGTTGCTCGCGGTGTACAGGAAGTATTGCAGCGCTATAAAGAGCTCAAAGACATCATCGCCATCCTAGGTATGGATGAGCTGTCAGAAGAAGATAAACTGGTCGTTTATCGTGCGCGTAAGATTCAGCGTTTCTTATCACAGCCATTCCACGTCGCCGAAGTATTCACCGGCGCGCCTGGTAAATATGTGTCACTACGCGATACTATTGCTAGCTTCAAAGCAATCATCGCAGGCGAATATGATGATCTACCAGAACAAGCGTTCTATATGGCTGGCGGTATCGACGAAGTTGTCGCTAAGGCCGAAAAAATGAAATCTACAGCAGCATAAATCGCTAAAGAGTCGTCTGGCGAATAAAGGGTGTTTATCACGTTCATTCGCTAGTCGGCTCGATAGCAAGCCCGCTGTTTTTAAGACTTTTTCATAATAAGGATTTAGGTATGGCAACGTTACAATGCCGCGTCGTAAGCGCCCGTGAAGAGCTATATTCAGGCGAGATCAGTATGCTGATTGCCACTGGTAGCGAAGGCGAGATTGGTGTTCTACCAGGACACACGCCATTGATTACCTTGCTAAAGCCTGGCTCAATGCGAGTACAAACGCCAGATGGTCAAGAGGAAGTCATCTACGTGTCTGGCGGCGTACTTGAAGTACAGCCGAAGATGGTTACGGTATTAGCCGATACGGCTATGCGTGCGCATAATCTTGATGAAAGTAAAATCATCGAAGCACGCCGGGAGGCTGAACAGTTACTAGTCAACCAAACAGATACCGTACAGACTAATGCCGCGCTTGCTTCATTAGCAGAATCAGTCGCTCAGCTACAAACGATTCGTAAGTATCAAAACCGCTCATAATCTGTTTTATGCGCTTAATNAGCGTTTAAGTNAGGTTCAAGGTTTCACTAGAAACAGTCCAATTTGGGCTGTTTTTTTTGGTTATAGACCCTAGTAGTCAGGCAGGAATTTCGTTATATTGTTAACATAATAAAAGAGTAGCGGGCCTTGTTTGTCACTATCCGGCATTTATATTAGTTATCCCTAGGTATCGAGCGTAACTACTCATTTATAATTTTCATAAATAGATGACACCTACTGGTATCCATGTTGTTTGAAAGCTTTATATTTACCTACTTTCGGACGAAAACTAAGATTTTAGACGGGCTTGTTTATAGGTTTTGTTAACGATAATAGGCTATAGTAGGGTAAGCTATAAGTTTAGTAGTATACTAGCTTGCTATGACTGAGCTGCACCTATAAACAAAATATATAAAAGTATTTAGGATAAGTAGAAGCATTGTTAAGACTACTGCTCTCTTAATATTCATTCTCGCTGCAAATTTTCTGTTTTTAATTTAGATGTATTAGAGGATATAACGATGACAACCCCTGAAGATGACAACACCCCGCGAATTTTGATTGTTGAAGATGATGAGCGTCTGGCTATGTTAACCCAAGATTATTTGGTTAAAAACGGCTTAGAAGTCGCTATCGAGACAGATGGCAATCGTGCTATTCGCCGTATTGTCAATGAACAGCCTGACATGGTAGTGCTCGATGTCATGCTGCCAGGTAGTGATGGTTTGACGGTCTGCCGTGAAGTGCGCCCGCATTATCAAAATCCAATTTTGATGTTGACCGCTCGTACTGAAGATATGGATCAAGTACTAGGTCTTGAGATGGGCGCGGATGATTATGTTGCCAAGCCTGCCCAGCCGCGCGTACTATTAGCTCGTATTCGTGCGTTATTGCGCCGCTCAGAAAACGCCCCATCAGAAGATGTACCGCAGCGTTTAGAGTTTGGTGAGCTAGTCATCGATAATGGTGGCCGTTCAGTGAATCTAGGCGAAGAATTGGTTGACTTCACTAGCGCTGAATATGACCTGCTTTGGTTGTTAGCATCTAATGCTGGCCGCATCTTATCTCGTGAAGATATCTTTGAGCGCCTGCGCGGTATTGAGTATGATGGTCAAGATCGCTCTATTGACGTACGTATCTCGCGTATCCGTCCTAAAATTGGTGACGATCCAGAAAACCCAAAACGTATTAAGACTGTCCGTAGTAAAGGCTATTTGTTCGTCAAAGAAGGCAACTAGGGCTATAGGGATTATTTGTAAAGAAACCAGCGCTGTGCTGGTTTTTTTATTTTTTGAATAAAGATCTTAATCAAGTTTTTAATGCAGCAAACTCTAACATATTTACGAGCGTTGCTATAGAATAGCAGCAGCAATTTACTAATAAATCATTTCATGCTTTGGTTACGGCAATTATGTCATTAGTCTCATCTTTAAAACACAGTATCTTTGTTCGTATATACGCTGGGCTCTTGATAGTCTGCTTGTGTGTTGCTCTTTTTGCGCAGTTATTGATGGATACTATCAATCAAGAGCGTATGCAAACCTATCGCGAGAATATGGCGACTGGCGCTTTTTACTTGGTAAGTGAGGGTCTTGCGCATCAGGAGTCGGAAACCCAGCGCGAGTACTGGCTATCTGATGCTAGTAGTTTATTCGGCTCAACGTTTCGTATCGTGCCAATCGAAAATATAGATTTTAGTGCTAGTGAACGACGCCGTTTCGAAAGTGGCGAAACGGTAGTTCGTTATGTCAGCCAACCGGCCTATGCTGATGTCTACCACCGTTTACCTGATGATAAAGTATTGACCGTGCGTGTCTCGCAGGTCACTGAGCAACAAGTACGCGCTATGGCGGTGTTCTTATTAGATGATTTGTCTTATTACGCGACCCTGCCGGAGAAGCGCGCACACCTAACGGAACTTGAAAACAAATTTTCTTATCCCTTGACGTTAGACACTATAGATACTTTTGATTTAGATGATGACCAGTTGGCACGCTTGCGCCGTGATGAAGTGGTTATTTTGCTGCAAGATAGCAATAGTAGCCAAGGTAACTCTTCTATCAAGATTGTCATTCCCTCTGAGATCAATGATATGGCCGTTTTAATGGGGCCAATACCATTATTTAACTGGTTTCCACTGAATTTGATTATCAGTATGGTACTGATTAGTATGTTTCTAATCAGCTTAGGCGTCTATGCGCTTATCTTCCCACTTGAGCGCAAATTGCAGCTGATACAAGTGGGGGTGAATGAGGTCAGCGATGGTAATCTCGACATTCAGGTACAAGTGATTGGTCAAGATGAGATTGCGCGCCTCTCTGCTACTTTCAATGCGATGACCTCTCATATTAAGCGCTTGATTGAATCGCAGCGCGAGCTGACACGCGCGGTATCGCACGAACTGCGCACACCTGTTGCCCGTATTCGCTTTGCGGTTGATATGCTAGCCGATACCGACGATGAAGACTCGCGCTTTATGCAGCGCGACTATATCGACGAAGATATCGAAGCTTTGAATGGTTTAATCGATGAGATTTTGACTTATGCCAAACTAGAGGAAGGTTCACCTAAGCTCGACTTAGAGTCAGTCAATCTGAAAGAATTGGTAGAACAAATTGTCCGTGAGACAGAAGCCCTAGGCAAAGATATCAAAATCGTTGGCAATCCTCCTAATAGTAAAGTGACTGCCGTGGCCGATCGGCGCTACTTACACCGGGTGATTCAAAACCTTGCCGGTAACGCGCTGCGTTATGCNGAAGGTACTATCATTATTAGCGCTTGGGTGAAAAAGGGCAATGCATTTGTCAGCGTAGAAGATGATGGGCAGGGTATTCCAGAAGAAGATCGCGAAAAGGTCTTTATTCCTTTTGCTCGCTTAGACGACAGCCGTACCCGAGCTTCAGGCGGTTATGGTTTAGGGTTGTCGATTGTCTCGCGCATTGCTTTTTGGTTCAATGGCAGCATGAGCGTTGATGAAAGCCCAGAGCTTGGCGGCGCTCGTTTTATCATGACTTGGCCTGTCAAACCCCTAACTCAGACGATTGCCGCTGACCAAATCACCCAAGAAAAGAGCGAGCGCAGCTTTGAGAGTTAAGCTTAAACATTTAGCTTATTGTAGACTTATTAGAATTAAATAGTATTATTGCGCTTTATAAATAGGACGAAGATAGAGGAGAGCTTGGATGCCTTACTTGTTTGGCGGCTTGATAATACTCAATGCAGCAGTACTGGTGAGCTATTTGTTTTTTCAACAGCCTAGTACTACCCAGAGCTTACAACAAGCGCAAGATGAGCTGGTGCAGCCTATAGACTTTATCAACAGCTCTGAGCATATCCCGCCCCCTATCGGTACTACAGATTAGCTTTTGGCTTACCTTTTAATCAGCAAATGCTTTTATCTTCTATTCGCCATGTCTCGATAGTATCACTGATAGTGTTGCCGATAGTGTCGCCGGTAGCACTTAGCGATCTGTAGCCTTAGTATCGGCCTTTTCATAGCTCCCCTCTTTATCAGCAGTCTCCGTATTAATAGTTTCTGTATTGTTAGTTTCCTTATTAACAGTCTCTTTATCAGTCGCTGCTGCTTGGTCAACTTCAGCAATCAGCGGTATTTTGACACAGACTTGTAAGCCGCCTTCGGGGTGATTAATCGCCTCTACCGTACCGTGATGTAATCTAGCAATACGGTTCACGATAGCCAGACCTAGACCACTACCTTGTGTGGTACGAGCGGTTTCGCCGCGCTCAAACGGCTGCATGATACGCTCTAACTGATCTTCTGCTACGCCATCACCGCAGTCACGCACACAAATGACCAGCTGCTCTTGCGCCTCACCCATAACTTCGCTCTCGCTAATGACATCGCTCTCAGTTGTCGCTAGCGTCTCTTTAAAGGTAGGCACCACCGTCGCTGATAGAAAAATAGGCGTCTTTCCATAACGATTGGCGTTATTGACTAGATTAATAATCATCCGTTTGATAGATAAAGGACGTACNGGTACTTGCTTATCTAGTTGAGACTCATAAACGAACTCCATAGGCGCAAACTGCACAATAATCTCGTTAAATATCGTATCCAAGTCAGTCAAACGCACCGGTTCATCAGAGCCATCTTTCATAAACGAGATAAACTGCTCCAAAATCGCGTCCATATCTTCTACATCATAAATCAAGCCTTCTCGAAAAAAATCATCCGGCAGCATNTCAGCAGTAAGGCGCATACGGGTCAGCGGCGTNCGNAAGTCATGCGAGATACCTGCGAGCATAATCGTGCGCTCCTTTTGCGCTTGATTAAGCGTAGTGAACAAGCGGTTAAAAGCCAGATTGACTTGCCGAATCTCAGTAGGCCCTACTTGTGTCGGCAGGGTAGTGGCATGACCCAGACGAATATAGTTNGTCGCGGCTCGCTGCAAATGGCGCAAGGGTCGATTNAATTGCCGCGCTATCAAGATAATGGTCAGTAGCGTCAAAATAGGAATGCCGAGTAAGAAAAACCCTAACAGTGTCGGACTGTACTGGGAGTAGTAGATAACCGGCTCACGTATCCAAAAACTCGTGTCGCGGCTATCTTGCACCCATAATTGCGGCGTTGGCTTAAANTTAAAATAAACCTGTACCGGACGACCCAGCTGCGCACTGATTTCACGTTGTAATACATCGGTAAAAAATCCGACAAATCGCTTTTTCTCAACTTGTGGAAAGTCGCTAGGGTTTTCTACTGTGACCACATGTGAATGCTCATAGACCCAGCGCTGCACTTCAGGGTTATTTTGCCAATCCTNTTTGGCACTATTCATCAGTCGTAACTCACTGGTCAAATAGCGAGCGTGGGTCTTTAGCTCAGGCAAATAAAGACTGCGCCAAAAAAACCAAATAGATAAGCTGACGCTGATAACGACCATAAAAGTAATCATAAAAGTGGTCAGCCAGCTGTTCGACCAACTACTAGAGCGTCGTGTCGGAGTGTTCGCGGTACTCATAGCAGAAGAGTGCTCCAAAAGAGGTAGAGAATAATTACCAATATAAGATAAAAGAGTGCTGAGATGAGTATAGTGCAATCGCATAAAATGCGCTATGGGCTGGGTTAAATGTACAGCAAAAACCGCTCATCTAAGTGATTGTTATCAAACAACTAAATAAACACAGTTTATGTTTTCAAAAATAATAGACTATGATATAATTGTGCCCTTTTTGGTATACCTGCGAAAGAGAGAAATCAGATGGTTGTTATTCGTTTAGCACGGGGCGGTGCCAAAAAACGCCCATTTTATCAAGTCGTAGTTGCTGATCAACGCCGCGCGCGTGATGGTCGCTACATCGAAAACATTGGCTTTTTTAACCCTTTGGCTAAAGAGTCAGAAGAAGCAGTACGCTTAAACATGGAAGCGTACAATGCGTGGGTCGCAAAAGGCGCACAGCCTTCAGATCGCGTTGCTTCATTAGCAAAGTCTTACAACAAGGCTGCTGAAAGCGAAGCGACTGCTTAAGTTTTAAGTGATGATCTTTAAATAGCTCATCAGCTATTTTAGGGTCTGATTTTAGAGATACTGACTTACAAACTTAGCGCTCCATAGCATATCGTTATCTTCTTTACCTTACACTGTATTTATCACATTTAGAGTCGTTATGTCATCAGCACCTGCTAATAACCTTATGAAAATAGGTCAGCTCAAAAAGCCTTACGGTATAAAAGGCTGGCTTTGGGTGTTTAGCGATACCGATGATCGAACGGCTATATTTGATATGCAGCCTTGGTATATGAAGACCGCTATGGGTATGAAGCCTTTGACTGTCAAAGCTTGGCGAGAGCAAGGATCGGGTATTGTCGCTCAGTTTGAGCAAGTTCCTGATCGTAATGTTGCAGAAACCATGAATGGGGTAACCCTTTGGGTGGAGCAAGATGTCTTGCCTGAGACTGGCGAAGATGAGTACTATTGGTCCGATTTGATCGGGGTGCGAGTCTTCAATGAGCAAGATGAGTATTTAGGCGATATTACTGAGATGTTTGAAACCGGTGCCCATGACATTATGCGTGTCGCGGCTACCTCAGACAGCTTAGATGATGAAGAGCGTCTGATACCTTGGCACAAACAGACTGTGCTTGAAGTAGATATAACGGCTAAAACCGTTGTCGCTGCTTGGCCAAGTGACTATTGATCTGTGATTAGTGATTGCTGATGTATTTTGCTGTCATAACTATCTTTCCTGAGATGTTTGCTGCGATTCGTGATTTTGGTATCACTGGACGCGCGGTGACTCAGCAGCAAGTTATGATTGAGTGCATTAATCCACGCGATTATACCACTGACAATTACCGCCGTATTGATGAACGTCCCTATGGTGGTGGTCCTGGTATGGTGATGATGGCTCAGCCACTATCGCAAGCGATTGACGATGCTAAAGAGCAAGCTCGCCTGCACGGTTGCCGTACTGACAGCAAACACTGTCCGGTGGTTTACCTGTCACCGCAAGGGCGGACGCTTAGTGAAGATAGCGTACTTGAGATGGCTGATTATGATGGCATGATTTTATTATGTGGTCGTTATGAAGGCATCGATGAGCGCTTGTTGACACAATACGTCGATCTAGAAATATCGCTTGGTGATTACGTCTTAACTGGCGGTGAACTCCCAGCTATGGTGCTGATGGACAGTGTGATACGTCGTTTACCTAACGTTATGGGTGATGACAAATCTGCGGTGCAAGACTCGTTTGTCGATGGCTTGCTCGATTGTCCTCATTACACTAAGCCGCATGAGTTTGCTGGTATGGCGGTTCCGGAAGTATTGCTTTCAGGCCATCATGCCAATATTGCTAAGTGGCGCTTTTGTCAGCAAGTCGAGCGTACCAAGGCAAGACGGCCAGATTTATGGCAAGCTTTTAGTCCAACAGCTGAGCAAGCCCGCTGGCTAAAAGAGCAGTCAAAGTAGCGTCCATAATAGTCAGATGCTTACTTATGTCGTCAGTATAGCTAAACTGTTAAAAAGAATTTTGCGCAATAATGAACCGGCTATAGTGTAATGGCCGTTTACCCAACCCCACTTACCTTGTATCTACCTACTATCAATTTAAAGAGTAGACAGAGACAATTAATTATTACAAACAGGTAATATGCGCTTAGCCTCTATTATCTAATGTGAGGAGACAACTCTCATGAGCAACAAACATCCATTAGTTCAAAGCGTTGAAAATGCTCAACTAGTAGAACGCCCTGACTTTAGCGCTGGCGATACTGTCGTCGTACAAGTAAAAGTACGTGAAGGCGAGCGTGAGCGTCTACAGGCCTTTGAAGGCGTCGTTATCGCTAAGCGTAACCGTGGTCTAAACTCTGCGTTTACCGTCCGTAAAATCTCAAGCGGTGTTGGTGTTGAGCGTGCTTTCCAACTGCATTCTCCAATCATCGATAGCATTGAAGTGAAGCGCCGCGGTGCCGTTCGCCGTGCGAAACTATACTACTTACGTGAGCGTTCTGGTAAATCAGCACGTATCCGCGAGAAGCTTGGCGCACGTCCAACAAAAGCTGGCGCTCAAAAGAAGACTGATGCTGGCGTCCCTGATGCGGTTGAGACTGCACCTGGTATCTAAGCCAGCAGTCGCGCTCAATGTTGAGCCTAACTATTGATAGTTATGAATTACTTATCAGTAATCATTACTAGCGATAGTGACAAGCCCTTATTCATAGGTTTATTATATAAATAAGTAGGCGTACCAAAAAAGACAAAACCCCAATCTATGCGCAAGCTAGATTGGGGTTTTTGTATTGATAAAGCACAACTTTAATTATTTTCTCCAAAGCTTACTTCGCTGCTTGCTTCACCACTTACATTGACTTACATTGTTACTTACATTGTTACTTACATTGTCGTTTGGCTTATCTGGTAAATCTAGACGACTGGCTTGACTCTTAGATCTGCTGTGCTTACGCAAGCGAATATAGACGGTTTTAGTGACGATGGCGACGACTTTTTGGTTGTTATCGACGATTTCAGTACGATAGTCGCGAAATACTGGCTCGCCACTCTCAGCGAGTTTGCGAATAGCCGTCGCCTCACTGCTAGAGACTTTTATCCGTGCCGTTACTTTACTAGTAGCTGGCGCGACAAACTCAATGTGTGAGCTTTTATCCCACACTACATAATTACTCCCTAATTGCTGCATCAATAGCAGCATATAAAAAGGGTCGGTCATAGCGTACAAACTACCACCAAACTGTGTGCCAACGATGTTTTTATTCAAAGCCGTCAGCCCCATGCTGACAACGCATAATCCTTGATCGGTATCTAAGTGCTCAAGCTTGATACCCGCACCTACATAAGGCGCGTAGGTATTGATACGTAGCTTCAATAGATGCGGCGTCAGTATCGGCATAATGTACTGTTTGGCTTTGCGATTTAATATCTCGAAATTTTTTGGAAATAGCTTCATCTTTTATCCTTCAATCCCTAATTTTTATAATAATATCAGTCGGCTATAATCAGCAATCAGTCTGAGTAATCTTTATCCAGTCAGCGCAAATGCGCAGTATTAGCAGCTGTCACTATTGACTACTGAACCATGCGCCTAACGTACAAGTGTACACTTAAATGCCCAAATTTTATTTTATAATAGAAAGTAGAGTGAGAGAAGAAGAAAAGGAGACTAGCTATGTCAAAGACTAACAGTGAGCAAAAGGAGGAGACAGTAGAAGAGAGCTGTCAGCTCTGTAGCCGCACAAATCTACCCTTGACTCGCCATCATCTTATTCCGCGCTCACGGCACAACAAGGCCCGTACGCAGCGCCGCTTTAGCCGCACTGAGATGAGTGGCGATATTGCCATGCTATGTCGTCCTTGTCATAGCCAAATCCATAAAATTTTTACTAATCATGAGTTGGCAAATTATTATCATACGATAGCGCGCTTACAAGAACATAGCGAAGTCGAAAAGTTTGTCAATTGGGTAAAAAAACGGCCAACGGGGCTGAAGATAAGAGTAAGAAATTAAGCTTATAAATAGCGATNGGAAAACAATACTCGCATTATAGATACTGATGACCTACAATGACCACCCCTTTGTTTACGGTAGTTTAACCTTTAAGAATAGGTCTAGACAGCAGTCCTAACTATCGGTAATTAAAACGAACAAAGGATTATTTAAGTTCTCAGTCAACATAAGGAGATGTGATGAGTAATCCTCAAATCCCCGCATCAAAAAACGCAGACGCTAATCCCAACCTTGCTCATGAAAATGATCCTTTGCAAGGTAGCTATGCCGAATTACATCAACCCTACGCAAGTTTTGAGAGTCGCGACGCTTATCTCAATCATGAATTACAAATCATGCAACCTAAGCGCTGGCGACCAAATTTACCTTTTAGAGATTATCGCTTCGAGTTTGAAGATACCATTCCGGCGATGGCAGCNACTATCGGNAAAGTCGTGATGGTCGGCGCTATTGCCGCAACTTTTGCAGGGCCTCTTGGTTTAGGAGAAGCCTTTGTTTTAGAAAANGTGCGTTATGAGCTGCTCATAGTCGCGTTTTTTGTCATTTTATTCTCAGGTTTTTTGCTGCCTACTGCCAACCTTGCTGGTACTCANGGNCCACTGATTCCTCTTATTCCGATTGTCGTTGCCGCCGGTGGNCACCCTATGGCTTTTGGCTTACTCATTGGCGCTTTTGGTCTGCTGCTAGCGATCAGCAAAGGCGGAAGCTTATTGGCCAATTTAACCAGTAAGGGGGTGTGCGGCGGTCTGCTGCTCTATCTTGGCTTTATTGGGACTATCTCACAAGTCAAAAACCTTTTTGCTTGGGCAGAAGGCATTGGTATGGCGCATATTGCCTTTGTGGTGATTTTGCTCACTATTATCCTGTATGCGGTGTTAGAAAACTATCAAAAGCGATGGCTTGCTGTGCCGCTCAGTTGCTTATTAGGCGGCGGCGTGGCCTTTGCTATGGGCGCACCGTTTGAATTTAAGACCACGCCNGGTTTGCCTAATATGAGCCCGATGTACTGGTGGGGCGAAAACACTGGCTGGATGCTAGGGCTGCCAACGATTGAGAGTTTCATTGTGGTACTACCCTTTGCGGTATTGGCAGTGGCGATGTGGTCGCCGGACTTTTTGGGACATCAGGTGTTTCAAAAGATTAGCTATCCTGAGCGTACTGAGCGCGTGCGTATGGATATCGATGATACGATGATTAGCGCTTCGGTGCGTCAGGTAGCAGGCTCGGTACTTGGTGGCTCTAATTTTGCTTCTTCTTGGGGCACTTATATTGTGCCTGCCGCCATCGCTAAGCGCCCAATCCCAGCTGGCGCGGTATTAACCGGACTATTTTGTGTCATTGCCGGAGTCTGGGGCTATCCCATGGATCTTGCGATTTGGGAGCCAGTCATGTGTGTGGCCTTAATCGTTGGAGTGTTCATTCCGCTACTCGAGGCGGGTATGGAGATGACCCGTGAAGGTAAAACCACACAGTCGGCGGCGATTGTTGTTTTTGCCTCAGCATTGGTAAATCCAGCGTTTGGGTGGTCTATTACCTTAGTATTAGATAACTTAGGTCTGATTGGCTCAAAAGAGCGCAGTGCCAACTTATCTAAGATGAGTCGCTGGATCATTCCGGTAGTGACCTTTGTGATCTTGACTGGGGTGATGGCTATTGTGGGTATGCTGCCTGGTATTCCGGCACTATTACCAAGCTTTCGCCACTAGGATAGGGTTGAAGGTTTAACACAGGTACAAACATAAAAAGCCAGCTTTATTAAGCTGGCTTTTTATACTATTAGATTTTATAGGTTATATATAAGCTATTTTCGCTCTTATGTACTCTTTATATCTTAGATGTTTTTTATATGAGTGCCATGGAGCTTATGACCTTAATATAGTTAATTCGAAATAAAACCAATATATTTATTTTCTCGTGCTACTGGTATAAATTTTATTTGCTTGCTGTGCGCTTCGCACTCCAGAGGCTGCACAAAATTTATCCCAGTAGCACTGTGTCGGATTTGAAGTGAATCAACTATAGCTATCTAGCGGCGCTACTATTTTTCAGCGCGCACTTTATCCACTAAGAAGTCTACCACTTTAGGGACTTTCGCGCTCTCACCGGATACCACGTATTTGCCTTGTACTACGACGGCAGGGACACCCGTGAGCTGATAACGCTTGGCGCCTGCTTGTGAGCGTCCGATTTTGGTGCCTACTGCAAAAGAGTTATAGAGGCTATTGAATTTCTTTTTGTCGACGCCTTGTGAGGCATACCAATTAGCGAGTGAAGCTTGGTCNAATAGTTTTTTACCATCCTTGTGGATTGCATCGAATAGCGCATCATGAGTTTTGTCTTCATAACCTAATAGCTGCGCGGCATAGAACCCACGAGCGCTAGATTCCCAAACTGGGTTTAGGGCGGCGGGAGTCTTGAAAAATGCGACATCTTTGTCTTTAGTTTTTGCCCATTTTTCCATATGCGGGTTCAAAGAGTAACAATGAGGGCAGCCGTACCAAAAAAACTCACGAACAATGATAGCATCACCGCTGATTTTTTCTGGATTATCAAGAACTTTATAATCTTTACCGGCGACATAATCGGCCGCTTGTACGCTCATATTAGCAAAGCCAATGGCGCAGGCTAAACCAGTCAATGCGAGGACACGTTTCATACTTCTTCCTTTAATTCTTACGGCTTGAGGGTGTTAAGAGGCACTTATCAAAAGTGCTAAAAAAAGGTTAAATACACTTCGGCTATAATAACGTAAAATGACNGNNATTGTGAACCGTATTCTTAACCAATAGTTGCCGCGCTGTAGCTATTATTTAAAGCCACATAGCGTGTAGAGAATCAAATATTAGCTAACTGATTGTCTAAGGGAGCCGTTCACAATCGGTCACTAGGTGGCTAAGGTAATATAACGACGCTCATGCTAACATTACCTATGGTTTCTAACGCTATTGATACTAGCAGTAGAGTGTTTTTAGTATTAGCTTGCTAAGACCTCATCGCTATCACTGATGAATTCTTAGTTTTTTGAGCCTATCGAATCTAATAACAACGACAACGATGATAACCGTATTCAAGGATATTTCTATGAGCGCAACGCAGCCCCATCAAAATACAACCAACAAAAATCAAGATGGACAAGAGGATATAGCAGAGCAAACGGTCACGAATGTAGACCCTGGTGAGGTTGATAAGTTCAACCAGCTTGCAGGCGAGTGGTGGGATAAGACAGGGGCGTTTGCGACTTTGCATGAGATCAATCCGCTACGTCTCAATTGGATCACTGAAAACGTTGAGCGCGGNTATCAAAGCGCGGATACTAACAAAACCGCNGCTGATNGCTTACAAGGTAAAAANATACTCGATATTGGCTGCGGCGGNGGGATTTTATCTGAGTCTATGGCGCGGCGCGGCGCTGACGTTACGGGTATCGATTTGGGCACTGAGAACCTAAAGGCAGCGACCCTGCATGCGCAGCAAAGCGGTTTAGAGGAGACGCTACGTTATCAGCATATCGCGGTTGAGACTTTAGCGGCGCAGATGCCAGCTCAGTTCGATGTGGTCACTTGCATGGAGATGTTAGAGCATGTCCCAGACCCTAGCGCTATCGTACAAGCTTGCTATGATCTATTAGCGCCAGGCGGCGTCTGTGTNTTATCGACGATCAACCGTAATCCTAAGTCCTATTTGTTTGCTATTGTTGGCGCTGAATATGTACTGAGATTATTGGATCGCGGTACGCATGATTACGCCAAATTCATCACCCCAGCTGAGCTGGATAAAATGGCACTCAACGCCGGATTTAATCGCCAAGATATTATTGGACTACACTATAACCCCATTACCAAGCGCTACTGGCTTGCACAGAATGTCGATGTCAATTATATGATGGCAGTGCATAAGCCTATGGATCAATAAGACTAAATCAATAATGCTGAAGAGATAAGCGTAAATGGGTCTTTTATAACAGCATAATACTCATCAATTAAGGCAGCGACTATGACTAATTTTGTGAAGGCGGTACTCTTCGATCTAGATGGTACTTTGATCGATACTGCTGCTGACTTTGTGCGTATCATTGGCAAGATGAGCCAAGAGAATGAGTGGCAAGCGCCAAGTGATGCCGATATTCGCCAGCAAGTCTCTGCTGGTGCCTCAGCAATGGTCAAGCTCATGCTAGAGCATAATGGTCAAGTCGGCGTCACTGAAGAGGAGCTACTCACTTATCGGCAGCAGTTCTTGGATGATTATGAGGCCGATATCTGTGTCGATAGTTGTGTTTTTACTGAGCTTGACGAGTTACTACAGACCCTTGAGAAAAACGGCACCCCTTGGGGCATCGTCACGAACAAACCCCGCCACTTAGCAGAGCTACTACTAAGTAAACTACAGCTCGATGAGCGCTGTTCGGTACTGGTCTGCCCTGAAGATGTATCACGTACTAAGCCTGATCCTGAGCCTATGTATTTGGCCCTAGAAAAACTAGGCATAGCGCGTGGCGGCTCTGCTTGTGTGCTGTATGTTGGCGATCATATACGCGATATCGAAGCAGGCAATGCCGCTGGCATGCCTACCATTCTAGCGGCTTATGGCTATATCCCTGCAGAAGATCAGCTTAACCTAAAAAAGTGGGGCGCATCTCATATTGTCAAAACGCCAAAGCAGCTTAAGCAATTATTATTAAGGTCTGGTAATTTTGATTACTTGTAAACAGTCGCGCTTTTTAAATTAGTCAATCTCGTCTAAACCNTATCGATAGCAGTGAGNAATACCATGAACAACACTACAAGNAGTACTGAGAAAAACTCTGAGCAGAATACAACAAATGAAANTAGCTATCAGCCTTTGAGTCATGAGCAAATCCGTAATTTTGTCGCAGAAGATGACAGCTTAGAGGGCAAAGTGATTCTAGTGACTGGAGCAGGGGACGGTATTGGCCGAGTTGCCGCTTTAACTTATGCACGTTTTGGTGCAACGGTACTACTCTTAGGCCGCACGACTAGTAAGCTTGAAGCAGTCTATGATGAAATCGAAAGTATGGGCGGTAAGCAGCCCGCTATTTTACCTATGGATCTCGAAACGGCCAGTTATGATGAGATGCAAAAGCTGGAACGGCTAATCGATAAGGAGTTTGGTCAATTAGACGGTCTTCTGCATAATGCAGGTATCTTAGGCGCGTTGACCCCGCTTGAGATGTACGACGTCGATATGTTTGCCAAAGTNATGCAGATAAATTTCACCGCTACCTTTAAGCTGACTCAAGCGCTACTGCCACTGCTAAAAGATGCCAACAATGGCTCTATNGTCTTTACCTCNAGNANNGTNGGNACGCATCCGCGCGCGTTTTGGGGTGCCTATGCGCTCTCCAAGCAGGCAGTGGAAGGTATGAGCGATATCTTTACCCAAGAGACAAAAAACACCACCAATTTACGTTTTAATTGTATCAATCCGGGTGGTATCCGCACCAACATGCGTGCTCATGCTTATCCAGGAGAAAATCCCATGAGTTTAAAAACGCCGGAAGACATCATGTCAGCCTACGTCTGCTTGATGAGTAACGAAAGTATTGGTGTACGCGGGCAAGTGGTTGAGCTACAGCCAAAAGATTAAGAGGTGTTACTTAAACTTGCATGAATACAAAGCGTAAAAGTAATTTGGGTAGCTATAGTTGATACTAAATGAAATAGATGCGTCGTACTAGGATGCGAAACTGGTATAAATTTTCTTTAGTTGCTTGATGTGCTAATAGAAGCTACAAAAAATATATACCAACAGCAAGATATCTGTTTTATAGTAAATACGACTCTGTTTTTTGTCAAAACTACCAATGATTTTTACTTAGGATAATACTTATGAATAAGTCCATTGCTGCTGCATGTGTGCTGCTAAGTTGTACTTCAGCTTTTGCGCAAACCACGCTTTTTGATCCTTCCATCGAGCACAATCCTCAGGATGGGATTATTAAAATTTATGGAGCTGGTGGGCCACACACAGCTTTGAGAAAAGTTGCCGATGTTTGGGAGAAACAAGGTGGTACTAAGGTAGAACTCATAGCAGGACCTGAAAGTAAATGGTCCGCCAGTGCTCAAGCAGATGCTGACGCTCTTTGGGGAACCTCTGAGCAGTCAATGACCGCATTCCTTGAAACATATGAAACATTTGATCATGACAAGGTCGAACCCATTTATATTCGACCAGCAATCATCGCGGTACAAAAAGGAAACCCTAAAAACATACGCAGCTTTGATGATTTGTTAGCTAAAGGTATTAAGATAGTTGTGACTGAAGGCAAGGGAACGTATAACACGTCAGGCACTGGAGTGTGGGAAGATGTTGCAGGGCGTAAGGGAAGCTTAGATGATGTTGCTCGTTTTCGAAATAACATTGTAGCCTATTCATTAGGATCTGGAGCTAGTTTTAAAGCCTTTAAAGAGCAGAAGGCAGATGCTTGGATTACTTGGCCCAACTGGCCGATTCATAATTCTGAAGATATGGATATGGTTTACATAGATAAAGATCGTATCATTTGGCGTGATTTGAACATTGTGATATCGCCAAAAGCTGACTCTCAAACACAAGATTTTCTCAATTTTTTGCTGACAAGAAAGGCGCAAAAGATTATGAAAACGGAAGGATGGCAGCGATAGATAAAAAGCAATACAAACATACTTTATAAAGAGATAGAATTTAAATATAACTCTTAATCAAAAGTAAATCATAATAAACGTTTGTATTGAAATAAGCGCATTCTAACCCCATCTATCTGTTATTAAAGACTTTTATTCTAAAATTAAAAGCTCAGTACTACTGATAAAGGTGAATTATGGCAGGTGGCTGGTCAAGAGATGGCGCAGAGCATGAGCAAATGGATGCAACTGTTAACGATGCTGTAGATCGCGCTAGAAGTGCGATACCTAAGGGTGAGAGTAGTGAGTACTGCGATGAGTGCGGTAATCCTATTCCCGAGGCGCGGCGTCATGCTTTGCCTGGCGTACAGCACTGCGTCAGTTGCCAGACAATGCTCGAAAAAGAGGCAAAAGCGGCAGAGCTATTCAATCGGCGCGGTAGTAAGGATAGTCAGCTGCGTTAAAGATCGATACAACTAGATAAATTTGAACCAATAAAAACCCTGCATATTATGGCAGGGTTTTTATACTAGTAAAATCTATTCGCTTTTGGCTTCTTCTACTTCGGCCTCGTCAGGAACAAAGACGTAGCCTACGCCCCAAACGGTCTGAATATAGCGTGCTTGTGACGGATTGTCCTCAATCAAGCGGCGCAGGCGTGACACTTGGACATCAATAGAGCGCTCCATAGCACCCCATTCGCGACCACGGGCTAGGTTCATAAGCTTATCGCGTGTTAAGGGTTCACGCGGATGCTGAACCAGCGCTTTTAGGACGGAGAACTCACCTGTAGTCAAGGTTACCACATTGCCGTCGCGTTTGAGCGTACGCGTGGATAGATCAAGTGTCCAAGGGCCAAACTCTACGACCTCTACCTGATAGCTTGGTGCGCCGGGTAATTCGCGGTTCTGCCGACGAAGTACTGCTTTGATGCGGGCGAGTAGCTCTTTTGGGTTAAAAGGTTTTGGTAGATAATCATCAGCGCCGGCATCTAGTCCAGCGATACGATCGGCATCGCCGCCTTTTGCGGTCAGCATAATGATCGGGATGTCGGCGTTATCTTCGCGCAAGCGCTTACAGATACTGATGCCGTCTTCACCTGGCAGCATAAGATCAAGGACGATAAGCGAAAATAGCTCGCGCTGCATGAGCTTGTCCATCTGACTGCCGTCGTGTGCGGTACGTACTACAAAACCATCATCTTCTAAAAATCGTTGTAACAACGAGCGCAGACGCGCATCATCATCAACGACTAAGATACGCTGAGTCAGAGTATCGGAGCTTTTATTATCAGTCATATAGATATCCTTTAGTGAAGGTTATTATTATAAAAATAGTGGCAATGGGTGTATAACCCAGTTGTTCGTCGTTATGCAGTAGCTTTAAATTTATGTTATCGCTTTTATTGAGCCGTCTACTCTCTAAAGGCCTTATTTATCCTATATTTTTCTATATTCTAGAATTACTTTTAAAGGTATTACCTCAGTGTATAAGATTGCGCTACTAATTGCATCACTTGTTCACTGAAATGCTGTATGCGTTTGTTTAACGGGGTAAATAAATTATTTATTTGTTCAATTTTGCATCGTTTTAGCCCAAAAAAACGCTATTTCATCCATAAAATACAAGGATATACGCCGTAAGTATAAAAAGGATTATAAATCAGTCAGCTTTTGCTATAATGCCAATCACCATTTCTCAACGATTGATACGTATATGAGTAGCACTGATAGCTTAACGTCATCGGCAGTCTCAGCAAATGCGCAGGGATTAGATGCAACCACACAAGCCAATATCCACGACAAGCTTGCCCGCAAGCTTGGTATTAAGACGGCTCAAGTCAACGCATTTGTCAAACTTTTCGATGAAGGCGCAACGGTTCCTTTTATTGCGCGTTATCGTAAAGAAAAAACGCAAAACCTTGACGATGCTCAGCTCAGAGCATTAGAGAAGTCGCTCAGCTATGAGCGCGATATGGCCAGTCGTCGCCTAAAGATCACTGAGCTGCTACGTGCGCAAGGCACACTCACGGATGAGCTGCAAGCCCGTATTGATAATGCCGCGTCAAAACTTGAGCTAGAAGATATCTACTTACCTTATCGTCCGCGTCGTCGCTCCCCTGCAGCCAAGGCCCGTGCTGCTGGTTTAGACAGCGCAGCAAAAGCTCTATTAACACAAGAGATTACGCCGACGCAGGCGCTAGCAGACTATCAGCTGCCTAGCAGCGTCACCGACGATAGCGGTAATGAGATCGATGTTGACTTTAGCGACCTTGATAAGCAGCTGGCTGGTGTTCAGGCCATCATCGTTGATGAGTGGACGCAGGCGCTTGATCTACTCGATAGTCTGCGTAGCGGCTTTGCCAAAACCGCTAGTGTCGTGACAGCGGTTGCTAGTGAAGAAAAGCGCGAAGTCGGCGAGAAGTTCAAAGACTACTTTGATCATAGCGAGAGCTTAGCGCGTCTGCCCAATCATCGCCTACTAGCCATGCTACGCGGTCGTCAAGAGAACGTCTTAGGTATAAAAGTCGATGGCGAAGATGCGCCTTTTATCGAAAAAATTATTAACCACTTTAATATTGATGCGACAGCGCCAAGCGAGCGCCGTGAGTTCCTCATTGAGGCTGCAAACAGCTTATGGAAAGACAAATGGCGTCCGCATATTGAGCATCGCTTGTTGACCGAAAAGCGCCTAGCCGCAGAAGCTGACGCAATCGATGTTTTTGCTAACAATTTGCAGCATCTGCTGATGTCAGCACCCGCAGGTCCAAAAGTGATCTTAGGTGTTGACCCTGGTATTCGTCATGGCGTCAAGATGGCAATCATCGATGCGCAAGGTCATGTCATGCTGGATAGTAGCGATAAGCCCGTTATCGCTACTGTGTATCCTTTTGCTCCAGATAACAAAATGGATGAGGCTAAGGCGCTTATCGATGAGCTATTAAGTACTTATAATGTCGATTTGGTCGCGATAGGTAACGGTACCGCCAGCCGCGAAACTGACGCTATGATAAAAGAGATTTTGTCGGCTAACCCGTCACTACAAGCCAAAGCNGTNATCGTTAATGAGTCTGGCGCTTCGGTCTATTCTGCCAGTGAGCTTGCCAGTGATGAATTGGCTGACTTAGACGTCTCGGTNCGCGGCGCGGTATCTATTGCTCGTCGCTTGCAAGATCCGCTATCTGAGCTCGTCAAAGTCGATCCAAAGGCGATTGGCGTTGGGCAATATCAGCACGACGTNAATCAAAACCAGTTGGCCGANAGNCTNGATAAAGTCACCCAAGATAGCGTCAATGCGGTAGGCGTCGATGTCAATACGGCAAGTCCAGCAATACTGACGCACATCGCGGGTCTCAATCGCAACGTCGCCCAGCAAATCGTCAATTACCGTAAAGAGCATGGCGCTTTTGCNAATCGNGAAGCGCTAAAAGACGTTCCGCGCTTGGGAGTCAAGACNTTTGAGCAAGCCGCTGGGTTTTTGCGAATTCGTGATGGCGATAACCCGCTTGATGCCACTGGCGTACATCCTGAGAGTTACGAGCTGGTGAATAGCTTACTTGAACATACCAATAAAGATTTGAGCGAGATCATCGGTAATGATGGGGTGCTTAATAGTATAGATACTAGCGCTATCGCTGCTAATGATGACAACATCAGTGTCAAGGCGATAATAGAAGAGCTTGCCAAACCAGCTCGTGATCCGCGTCCTGAGTTTAAGACAGCAAGCTTTCGCGATGATGTTAATAGTATCAAAGATCTAGAAGAAGGGATGACGCTTGAGGGCGTTGTGACGAATGTGACGGCTTTTGGTTGTTTTGTAGATGTGGGTGTGCATCAAGATGGACTAGTGCACATCTCGCAGATGGCTAATGATTTTGTCGCTGATCCNATGAATCGGGTCAAACCAGGCGACATCGTCTCCGTACGTGTCATCTCCGTCGATGAGCCGCGTGGACGCATTGGCTTTAGCATGAAACCTGAAGCGCAAAAGTCTGAAGGCCGAGTGAAGCCTGCAGCGTCTGTCAAAACTAAAGAGGCAAATACTAATCCCGATAAGGGCAATCGATCCAAAGATAAGCGTTCAGCGCCACGTGGTAAGCGCGCTGACAAGGAGCGCAGAGGTGCGAGTAATCAGCCTAATCGTACGTTAAAGCCAAAAGCGGAGACGCCTAGCAGAATCGGTACGCTAGGAGCGCTATTACAAGAAGCTGGCGTCACCAAAAAGAAATAACGATATGTCTGTAAGCTTACAACAGTAACTAGCACAAAAAAGGCAGCCGATTGGCTGCCTTTTTTATGAATGATAAGCAATCATTAATGCTTATTTACCATAAATATTATATTATCTATCGTACTACAATGCGGCGACTTTCATTAAACTCAATCTCACCTGGCTGAGTCGCTAAAAGCTCACCACGCGGATCTTGTTTTTTCTCTTTAAGAGTGACCGGTGCAGGAGTAGTACGCATATCTGCTGGAGTGACATTACCGCTATTCACNTCACCTTTTATCAGTGGCTGATAATTAGCAGCACTATGCTGCATATTTAACGGTTGTACTCTATTTGCCGTATCGCTATCTAGTTCCACTTCACCCGGCTGAGTAGCCAGTAGCTCACCACTAGGGCCTTCAACTTTAGACTGTAAAGTATTAGGTGCGGATGTAGTACGCATGTCCGCTGGCGTGATATTGCCTCTATTTACAGAAGTAGTATCTACTCTACTTGGCATACTTTCATCAGACTGATTGATTTCTACCTCACCAGGCTGGGTAGCCAGCAGCTCACCACTAGGGCCTTCAACTTTAGATTGCAAAGTAGTAGGCGCTGGTGTGGTTCGCATATCAGCGGGAGTAATCTCGTTATGGGCAGCTACCGCTAAGCTTGGAGCTATCAAAACAGCTCCTATTGTTAGGTATAAGAATTCTTTTTGCATAAAATGCTCCTTATTTCTAAATGAGTTATCGCTTATNTATGAATCATAGCTTACATGTCATATATAGAGTATTTATTATTCTACTTCTACCTCTACATCAGCATCAGGAACGCGAATCACTGGGAAAGTTTGATCCACTTCGGTTTGATTTAAGATAGCAGGATCTACTTCTTGACCGACGATAGCTGCCTGGCGACCATCTTGAATAGCGATGGCAGTACCTGCATTGGTATCAACGCGCTGTATCTGGTCTGCAGGAGCGATGATTACTTCTTTCACGCTATAAGTAGAAGGACGAATAACACGTCTGGTCTGTACGACTACTGGCTCGACACTACGCGCTTCAGCGATAGCAACTTGCGCTTCTGGTGCTTTCATTTCACCGATAACGGGAGTAGGGAAGTTGCTACCAAAGTGATTATCACATTGCTGCATAGTCACGCGTACTGGGTTACCACTGCTATCCATATAGACGTTCACTGGCATGTCCGCTGCGAAAGGGACATATTTACCGACTAATGCGCCAGAAACACCATAACGACCATTTGATTGACCTACGCCTAGATCACAAGCGCCTGCCTCATAGTCAGCGGTACGTAAGTTATTATCACTAACGACGCGCTGAGGAATCATGACCTCTGATAAACGCATCTTTGCAACGCTAGCTTCACCTGCACGCGGCATAGGCTCTTGGTAAGTATAAGGTGTATAGTATTTCGCTGAGCCATCTTTAACTGCCATGACACATTCATCATAAGTGTCATAACCGACGTTACCATTACCATCTGTAGTCATAGCGGCGTTGGCGTTAACGCCTGCCATAGCAAGGCCTGAAGTGANTACAGCTGCTGTTAATACATTGAATTTCATAATTATTCCCTCGCAATTATTATCATTAGTGTTTAGCAAAACTCATAGTTACTCTTAAACGCTAGTCGGTTTTTATCTTATTGAAGCGACTTTATTATTTAGACAGAACCATCTCCTAGGAGATAGACACTTACAGTACTTAGCTTTTACTAATCGGTAAGTGCTTATTAGCAATGACTAACGCCTAGACACAAACAATACTACTTGAGCACACAAAGCATCGCTGTGTCATTCGGCTAACAATGTGTAGTATTATGTGTTGAATAACTAAAAATCAGCAGTGTCATTTACGCAAGTGATACGTTGTTAGTATTTGATAACATTGTATATGTCAAACAAGCCAGATAAGCGGTAACAGATTGCACCACTGCCCACACTTATAAGAGAGGGCCTAAATAAAAAAACCGCATTCTATTTATGGATAGAATGCGGTCGTCAGTATTATATAGGCTGGATCAAGCTAAACTAGCTAGCTGCTAAACAGTATTTACGAATGATAGCTATAGGCAGATTACTTATCTTCTACCACTTCAAAGCTCAGGCCAGAATGCTCCTCAAGGCGAGCGATAAGCTTATCACCCATCGCAGATGCAGGCGTCCAGAATCCGCCTTTAACATCCTGGTGCGAGATGTCTTGCGCCAAACAAAGAGCAGACTGCGCCAGCATTCTTGATGTACTGCCATAACCTGGATCTCTATCGCCGGTCACTTTTGTACTGATAGAGTCGTTACTTGGGGTATAACCGAAGAAGCGAATATCGAAATAGCCATTTTCTTGCTCTGATTTAGAAGGGCCAGAGCCTGATTTTGGTAGTACGTGCTTAGAGAGTAATTCGCGGCTAGGCTTGAACATCATAGTAGTGGCAAACCCGAATAATCCTGCACTCAAAGCATAGCTCGTCAGCTGACCTTTGACGCCATCTTTCATCCACATCGCTTCGTCATATTTGAACTCACGACCATACTCATAATCTGTAAGCTGATTGGTACGATGGACGATACGGGTGTTGATACTGGCCATTACAAAAGGCGCCAACCAGCGGCCATGCTCGCTGTCATATTCAGGTTTGCTGACATTTTTTTGACGCACATTTGGCGCATCAGCATCGTCGTTGAGCAGATATGGATTAGCAACTTGCTTACGGCGTGATTTGTCTTTGCCAACCTCTTCAAAAATAGTCGCCATAGACGCAACCGTACCGCCAGATAAACCGCCCTTGGCTGCTTTGACGCGCATATGAATCTTTTCACAAACCTCATCAAACTGCTTTTCGGCCTGCTGCTGAGTGAAATACACACCCAAGTCTGAGGGAATAGAGTCAAAACCACAAGAGTTCACGATACGAGCGCCACTCTGGCTCGCTGTATCTTGATACTTGTCCATCATGTCTTTGATGAAAATCGCTTCGCCGGTTAAATCGACATAGTCAGTACCGTTATTGGCACATGATTTGATCAACGGNTCGCCGTATTTTAGATAAGGGCCGACGGTTGAAATCACCACCTTAGCTTGCTTGGTCATCTCATTGAGGCTCGCCTCATCATTACTATTAGCAATGATGATATCGACCTTTTTAGCTGAGCCTGAGTCACTGATCTCAGATTGGAGTTTTTTTAATTTTTCTTCGTCGCGTCCAGCGATGGCCCATTCGATATCATTAGAGTCTGCTAAAAACTGGGATAAGTATTTAGCAGTAATCTGACCTACAAAGCTTGTAGCACCATACAGAACCACAGCGTAGGGACGATTGTCTTGTTTTTCTACAGAGTTAGCCATATTCAATTTCCTTATACATTAGGTGATAAATCTAGATTTGCGATAACGAGACTAGTAGCTATGTTAAGTCACGGACTCATAAATTCTAAGTCACAGACTAACAACAAGTCACGTTACGCCACTTTGTTACACATTATTTTAGGCCGGGTAGTACTAAATAATGATGAAGCTACCTTAGCAAAATAGAGCAGCTTCCGTTGTCATACTCAATACTATAGGTGGTAGCAGCAGATTGTATTTTAAAGGTATACAACGCTTGCCACAGGTTAAACGAGTCACCTATGCAGTCATTCAATAGTATTGTACGCTGTTATCTATTTTGCTCGTAGGTATATGTCATACAGTTGTATATAAGCGCCAACAATATCGATGAACCCTGTCAAAGTGCTACAAAACTAAAGCACTAGCTACACAGGTTACACAACATAGCCCGATGCTTACTAAAATCAACGTAGCTTGGGTTTAAAGTAACTATATAAAGTTGCTAATCTATTCTCGTAAGCCAAACCTCATACCGAGGCTTTAGGCTTTTAACAATAATTTTTATAATGTAATAAATACTTTATCAATTAAACACTTTAATCACTCATGGCTTTTAGTATTACCTTTTAAGCGCTATTAAAAGCAAGTATTAAAGAAACTAGATACTGACCGCGTAAGCGCCTTATAGTAATTGAGTGCGTTAAAGTTTTAAAGTTAATTCGAGGAGAAGCAATATGTTTCGCTGGGCTATTATTTTCGCTGTTATCGCACTTATCGCTAGCTTGTTAGGTTTTGGAGGTGTTGCAGGATTATCGTCGAACTTGGCATACATTTTCTTAGTGGTTGCCGTCATTTTATTCATTGTGGCTTTTGTCGGTCGCAAAATGTAGTCAGTAAGACAAGCATTAGACAAACCATTGTTAAAAAGAAAAACGTCCCACTAAAGGACGTTTTTTATGCTAGTTATCTTTTTATGNTGGTTATCTTTTTATGATGGTTATCTAGGTTAAATAAGCCTNTTTTAGAGTCTTNTGGGCTGTACGATATGCTGCATACGCTTCGCCAAGCGAATATCTAAACTACTAATACCACCTGTATCATCAGTAGTCAGCCGGACTTTGACAGTATTATAATTATTCTGCCATTCAGGATAATGCTCTAATGCTTCAGCATAAAAAGCCGCTTGGGTCATAAAGCTGATGGCTTCTACAAAGTCATTAAATTCGAACGATTTTACAATACTGTTTCCATCGCGCTGCCATCCTGGTAAGTCTTGCAACTGCAGGTCGACTTGTTTTTCAGATAAACTACTCATAGCAATATCCTTTATTATTATAGCGGTCACTCTAGTATAGCGCCCGCGGTTGTAGTAATCACTAACAAATACTCTTCAAAACGGTCTACTCAAGACTGACTATACTAAATCTTGATACTCAGGGTGCTTATTGANATAAGCCTCTACAAAAGAGCACTGTGGAACGACTTTTTTANNATGCTCACGAGCGTAATNCAAGGCATGTTTGACTAANGCTGAGCCCACGCCGCGTCCGCCTAGAGCCTGCGGTACGATAGTATGATCATAGACTAAGGTGTTGCCTTGATCTTGATAACTGATATAACCCGTCTGTCCGTCAATAGTGGTCTCAAAACGATTTGCTGCTAGGTTATGAACAATATCTAAGTTTGGTTTGGTCGTTTGGTTATTCATTATACAACTCCTTTTATTATTATAAAATTTTTAATAACGGCCCTATTTTCTAAGGATTAACGAAAAAGGCAGATTTATTAAATACTATAGACTTCTTGCATAAGTCATCGCTAGCCCTTGCAACTCCGTCAGTGAAAGTCAATAACTGGTACTTTTGCAAGAAATCTTATGTCGTCAGTAAATACTTTGTACTGGGTTGAGTATGTAGGATCGATACCAAACAATCTAGTCGCTTACCGTAATAGTCGATATGACGATTGTTAATAGTATTAAAGTCTTTTAATCTGCGTTAAAAATGTGAATATATCACCATGCATAAGCTATCGCCTTACGAATGACAGGTGGCAAGAATCGACTAAGACCCTTTGCTATCTCGCTCTCTGGTGTCGACTTATGTGAATGAGTGGTAGTATCCGCAGCCGATACCGACTGGTAGGCTTGCCACTCTTGCTCGCTGGGCTTACTAAAGTGATGAATACGTCCCAATACTTGTCGTAGCTGTGTACTAAAACGTCCAGTGTTGTAGGCCAGATTGTATTTGTGGCAGATGGCTTTTACTTGCGGGGCAATACTGGCATAGTGGCTGGCGGGCATATCAGGGAAGATATGATGCTCAATCTGATGGGATAAATTGCCTGTCAAAATGTGAAACCATTTATTCCCTTTGATATTGCTAGAACCCAAAATCTGACGCACATACCAGTCGCCTTTGCTCTCATCAGTATCGAGATGGGTATAGATATGCGCTTGCTCAGTGAAATGACCACAGAAAATCACCGCCCACGTCCACAGGTTACGAACCGTATTGGCTGCTATGTTGCCACTCAGTGTACTCATAGCGCTACGACAACCTAGGGTCAAGGCGGCTATGGCTGGCAAGGCAATATAGTCTTTGCCTACTTGTCGGCCAATTTTGGCAAATAGTGCACGAGATTTTTGTTGCATGATTTTATGCAAGTCAGGGGAGTCGGCGTATTCATCGACACTGATCTGAATATCATGAAAGGCAACTGCCCATTCAAAGCCAAACGCCAGCACCGCTGTACTAAACATATTGTAGCGATCTTCTGGCGTCCAAGGCTGCTCATCAGTGACCCGAATCAAATGATAGCCAACGTCATGATCTCGACCAACAATATTGGTAAACGTATGATGTAAGTAGTTATGCGAGTGTTGCCACAATGGCGCAGGGCAAACAATGTCCCAGTCAAACTTTTGACTGTTCAGATGCGGGTGCTGCATCCAGTCGTATTGACCATGCATGACATTATGTCCAAGCTCCATATTGTTGAGTATCTTGCTAAAACTAAGCATTGACGTACCCAATAGCCAAGTACCTATCTGCGAGCGGCGTGATGACATGCGTCCTGCGACAGCCAGTAAACCACGGGCGACAAGCTCACTATAAACCACAGTCGCATAAATCCGCTGAATGTATTTGGCGTCATCGCTACCTAATGAGTCCATCACACCTTTATATAGCGCATTTAATTCTACTGCCAAGGCATCACTTTGTGCTTTTGTTAATGGTGCATGGGTCACTGTTGGATAGCGAATTTGCTGTGTTGATATAGTTGGCTGCCCGCTATCATTTTTTGCCAACGGTGCATCGGACAATGGCGTCAAGATAGGTACGGCAGAATGTGCTGTATCAATAGGTGGTAATAAGCGCATATATAAATCCTTAACCGAAACGGCACGAATAAACAGCACTGGNTTCGNTTTTATGAGTTATCTGAGTTTTAGCATACAATATGAGTTAACATCAGTCTATTTTTTTAGTTTTAAGAGGTCGATAGTCAGGGGCTAGTGGTCGTATTTTTTATTTCAGCAGTGCTAGATGTCTAACACCACGTCTGTCATAGCGATATTGAGGCAGGTTTGGATAGACTCGTAGCCATCACTACTTATCTTGCCAGTTTGGATGTTTTTGACCACGCCGCTCACTTTATTGCAACGGCACAACTGGCAAATTCCTTGCCTACAACCATGCGCTAGGCGTATACCTGCATTTTCGGCAGCGACCAATAATGTGGTGTCGCTATCGAACTGCCGTTGCCGTGAGCGTAAGTACACCGTATGCGACTCTGTCTGTAGTGCATTATCTAGTACTTGATTGCCGCCGCTATCAAAATCAGGCAATGCATTGCCAAAATTTTCTATAATAATATTGTCACGTAGCTGATTGCCCTGCGGTAAAATGATTTCTGACACTGCTTTATATAAGCCAGCTAATAACGCTTGTGAACCGCAGGCAAATATCTGCGTATCTGCCAAAGGTAGATTAAGTGATAATAAACCCTCTGCACTTAAGTATCGTTCGCCAGCCAGATAAGTAGCAGGNTTNTCNGTATGNATNANATGATAGCTGAAGGCTGGATAGGTATCGCTCAGTTGTTGCCATTGGCGTTGAAGCTGAGGAAGTTTCGACCGACTATAATGTAGCAGCGCCACCTGATGTCCGTCTGCNAGTGCTTGCGTAATAAGTCCTAGCATAGGCGTGATACCGCTACCGCCAGCGACAAATAACAAAGGGTGCAGTTTTTGGTTATTTGGTTCTCTATTATCTAAACTTGTCTTTGCCTGTGCCAAAGTAAAATGACCCAGTGGCATACTGGTATCAACGATGCTAGATAGCGACAGTTGCTTGGTCAAATAGTCAGATACTAACCCTTGCGGTTTAACAGCAATAGTAACCGTATNACGTTGGCTTTTTGCTGACTTAGTAATGACGGCATCATCTTGCCACCACAATGGTTGATTCGCCAATCCTACGATTGAATAGCTGCGCTGATGATAAACCCCATCGATAAAAACACGTAAATCAAGATACTGACCGCCTTGCCAATCATCTGTCCCTTTGGATATCTGCTGCCTAAACGCTCGATTGGTCTCAAATTGCAGTGCGATCAAATCCTCACTCATCTCATATCGAGCAATAAGGCGTAGCTTGGGTGTCGTCAATGACCAAAACGGATGTAAGCGCGACCCGATAAAATCGACAAACGCACGTTGAACTATTTCAGGGCGATAGCCGTTGGCCATATCATCAGTACCTGTATAAATATTATTAAAAATATATGAGAAATAATGACTCAGCTTATAGCCAGTTTCATTGATGGCATACTAAACCATTATTTTTTGCGTTGTTAAGCCACTCTAATATGTTAACGGCTATTGATTAACTTTGCGAAAGTTTTGATGCTATTTTTTGTAGTTTTTATCAAACAGCAATAAGTCAGAATGTTAATCTCGTAACCTCAGAAAAATATTTTTACCCGCTTTTATCCAGAAACAGCGATACTCTATGACAAAAGCTGCAAAACAAGGGGTAAAACAACCTGTTAGCTTGCAGGGTATGCGTCACAATGCGATAATGACCTATAATTTGTAACCCTGATTTTGAGGTACGGCACGCTTGGCAGCATCGCTGAGTGGCATTTGCTGTTCTCTTCTATGCAGTCTATCGGAGTGTTAATGGCTCAATATATTTACACGATGAACAACGTGTCAAAACTTGTTCCGCCTAAGCGCGAAATTCTAAAAAATATCAATCTGTCTTTTTTCCCGGGTGCCAAAATTGGTGTCTTAGGTATCAATGGGGCAGGTAAGTCGACCTTGCTACGTATTATGGCGGGTGTGGATACTGAGTTCAGCGGTGAAGCACGCGCGCAGACAGGAACCAAAGTTGGTTACTTGCCGCAGGAGCCACAACTCGATGACAGCAAAGATGTGCGCGGCAACGTCGAGGACGGCATGCGTGAGGCGTTAGATGCGTTAGCGCGCTTAGACCAAATCTATGCTGAGTATGCTGAACCGGATGCCGATTTTGATAAGCTTGCAGAAGAGCAGGGCAAGATGGAAGATATCATCCAAACTTGGGATGCGCATAACCTAGAGCCGCAGCTAGAAAAAGCCGCTGACGCGCTACGTCTACCGCCTTGGGATGCTGATGTCAGTAAGCTATCAGGTGGTGAAAAACGCCGTGTTGCTTTATGTCGCCTGCTACTATCACGTCCCGATATGCTGCTACTCGATGAGCCTACTAACCATCTGGACGCCGAATCAGTCGCTTGGCTTGAGCAATTCTTGCAAAACTATAGCGGCACTATCGTTGCCATTACCCATGATCGTTATTTCTTGGATAATGTGGCGCAGTGGATTTTGGAGCTTGACCGAGGCTATGGCTACCCGTATGAAGGTAACTATACTGAGTGGTTAGAGCAAAAAAACAAGCGCTTAGAGGAACAACAGAAGCAAGAAGAGTCGTTTGCCAAAGCGCTGAAAAAAGAGCTTGAGTGGATTCGTAAAAATCAAAAGGGTCAGCAAGCNAAGTCTAAGTCGCGCGTACAGCGTTTTGAAGAGCTGAACTCAAAAGAATTCCAGCAGCGAAATGAGACCTCAGAGATTTATATTCCGCCCGGTCCGCGTCTAGGTAATAAGGTTATCGAGGTCAATAACATCTCCAAATCTTTTGGCGATCGTCTGCTGTATAAAGACCTTAGCTTCAATGTACCAGCGGGCGCTATCGTCGGTATTATCGGTCCGAATGGTGCGGGTAAAACCACGCTGTTTAACATGATTACTGAGCGTGATACTCCTGATACCGGTTCTGTCGATCTAGGCGAAAGCGTTAAGGTCGCTTATGTCGGCCAGGTACGTGATAACCTCGATGACAAAAAAACCGTCTGGGAAGAGATCTCTGATGGTTTAGATATTATCACCGTTGGCGACTACACCACGCCAAGTCGTGCTTATATTGGCCGTTTTAACTTTAAAGGTTCAGACCAACAAAAGCACGTCGGTCAGCTCTCAGGTGGTGAGCGTAACCGCTTGCAGCTGGCGAAGACCTTAAAGCAAGGCGCGAACGTCCTATTACTCGATGAGCCCTCTAACGATTTGGATATCGAGACCTTGCGTGCGCTAGAAGACGCTATTCAAGTGTTCCCAGGTACAGTCATGGTGGTCTCGCATGACCGCTGGTTCTTGGACCGTATCGCCACCCATATCTTAGCCTTTGAAGAAGAAGGTCCGATTTGGTTTGACGGTAACTACACTGAGTTTGAAGCGTACCGCAAAAAGNCTATGGGCGATGAAGCTGGCCCTAAGCGCATGAAGTATAAGAAAATCACCAATTAAGCGAAAAAGTCGCTTTATGTTAGTACACAAAAAGACCGCTATCAACTAGCGGTCTTTTTTTTGAAGCGTTATAGATAGTGAAGCGTGATAGATAGTAAGGTAATCAGCGTTTACGGCCAAACTTACGCTGTTTTTTATTACTAATCTCGGTAATAGCGTGGGTAATCTCTGTGTCATCGAGACTAGCCACTTGTTGCAAGATTTGCATCATATCAGGGGTCAAAATGTACTTGGCATGATGAGCGATATTATTGATACGCTGATCGAAGCTTAGTACGCCAGTCTCTGCATCTTTTTGTACATAGTTGAGACGAATAAGGGCATTGACGAAGCTCGTAAATAGTGAGCGATCAAAGAAGTCAGGAATATCATCGGCATAGAGCACAGATAGACGTTGACCCAATAGATGGCACAGATCGACCACTTCGCTTTCAGTTAGATTGCCTGAGCCTTGCTGTGCAAGCAGCGCTAGCGTCATAAAGTAACGNTCAAGGCTTTGCTCGATAGGCGTCGCGAGTACTTGTAGCTGCTGATAGCGGCTACTGTTCGTTTCAGGNGCGCTGAGGACGCCATCTTCTAATTCAACAATTAGCCCATGGTCAATCAAGTTATCTATCTTTTGATTGAGGACCGCTTGCAGGCTCTGCGCTGAATAATATAAAAACAGCTCACCTTGCAAAAACGGATACAGCTGCGAGACGATATTATCTAAGCGGCTACGCTCAATACGGCCATTACGAGCGACGAGCGCAGCTAAGAAAGAGAGTAGGATAAAGACATGCAAAATGTTGTTACGGAAGTAACTGAGCAGCGCTGCTTGCTTGCCTGCGACTTGAATGATATCTCCTAAGATATGCGGTATGCGCTCGATGAGCTTGAGCTTGATACCATAATCGATGATGTCTTGGGGACTCATATCGGTCACAACCGTATCATCGGCATAAGGCAGGGAGCNGGCAATGCCTTGATACAGAGCGATTTGTTCGCGGCATATATCTTCATCGAGCGCCGCTTTTGGCGCTGATAAGAGCACTAATGACAATAAGGAAACGGGATTGACGACTGCCGCCTTATTGATATGCTGCATAATTTTGACGCCGATATTATCGACCATCGCACTAGCCTTGTTATCGAGCGGCGTATCTGTACGATCAGCAGGTAGACTGTCTGCTTCTACCTCGAACTTTTGCAAAAAGTCGCTCAAATGCAGCGGCGTACCGAAGCTTAGATGCACATTACCAAAGATACGCTCGATCTTTTTGGTGGCTTTTAATAAGCCAACCACCGACTCTGACTCTTTTGGCTTGCCTTTGAGCTCACCGATATAAGTGCCGCCCTCCATAATGCGTTCGTAACCGATATAAGTCGGAATAAACACAACTGGCTTATTGGTTTTGCGCAGTTGACTGTGTACNGTCATCGCTAGCATCCCCATCTTCGGCGGCAGCAGACGACCTGAGCGCGAACGCCCGCCTTCAATGAAGTACTCAATAGGGGTGCTACGACTGATTAAGGTGTGCATATACTCGCGCAGCACCGCTGTATACAAGGCGTTACCGCGAAAGCTACGACGAATATAAAAAGCGACCGCGCCGCGTAGTAACGGCCCTAATACTGGCACATCTAAGTTATCACCGGCTGCTACATAAGGAATGCTCAAGCCGCGCTTATAGATCACATAAGACAATAATAAATAATCCACATGACTACGATGACAAGGCACATAGATAATCTCGTGATCGGTGGCAAGCTCTCGTACTCGCTCAAAATGATGCACTTCCACGCCATCATAGAGCTGTGTCCACAGCCAAGTCAAAAAGCGCTCAAAGACTCTGATAATCGAGTAAGAGTAGTTATTGACCATCTCATTGGCGTAGCCGCGAGCGACATTACGCGCTTCATGTTCAGAGACGCCGGTGTCACTGGCTTCTTTTTCGATAGCATGTTTGATAGCGGGCGAATAAATCAGCTTGTCGACCAAGTTACGTCTATCGGACAAATCAGGCCCTAGCATACTCGCGCGCTGCTTATCTAAATACAGATCGAGCTGATATTGTAGGTTACGCAGTAGTTCTCGATTGGCATCAAAGGTCGCAACCAAAGCCGTGTTAGTACTAGCTGCCTGCTGGGGTTTGTTAGTCTTAGGGTTGTCCGCTTCCTCTGAATCATCATTTAACTGGTTATACACGATAGTACGTAAGTCCTGCGGCGCATGAAACTGTACAAAAGTGTCGCGGCCCATGACGCCGATATTGAACAGCTGCTTAGTGATACTAGGGTCTTCCCAGTTGTCTGTCATGAGTAGCTTAAATAAGGAGTCTTCTTTTTCAGGCGCGCGTCCCCACAGAATCGATACCGGCACTAGTCTGATATTGAGATCAGGATGCTGCAACGTGGCAGCAACCAAACGCGCTAGGCGCGGTGAGAGCTGATCGTCTGTGGCTTTTGGATGGTTCAAAAAGATAATAGCTGCGTTTTCATCGATGTCATGAGCTAAGTCTTTTACCCCAACGAGAGCTGGCGGCAGCTGATACTCACTAGTCTGCAAATCAATAAGGATACTGTTGGAGCGTGAGTAGTCTTGCAGTACATAAAAAGTCAGAGTCTGCTCATCATTAGCAAGCTTAGGCAGCTCGCCTAATAGCTTAGGTTTGACCGTGACGCCAAGTGATTTTCCGGATAGTTTGCGGTAGATTTGGCTAATAGGCGCTTTACTGTAAGAGGTGCTCGCCAGCTTATCGTCATCAGCGTAGATATCGACGGCTTGGTCAGCGTCTTTAGCATGATAAGTAGTCGCTTTAGTAGCCACTGAGCTATCAGTAGGGGTAGCGCTCGACGCTTTTAAAAAGCGTTTTTTTAGGAAACGGGGTATCATAATTAAAATCATATCTGCAAAATGTAATACGCTTATGATGCCACAAAAGTACAAAAAGCGATATATGGCCTTCATCAATATCAGTATCTATAGCTAATAGTATTAGTCTATTAGTCATCGAAATGCTTATGCCAAGCTATGTTAATCGATACAAAAAGTGGTTAAGATAAATGGCATTCAAACGCTTCATTTTTACTCATTCTTTGGGGTAGCNGCTTATGACTCCCGCTATTAATCTAGCCAAAACACTCAAGCTCACGTATACCATACATGAATATACGCATGAAACCAGCGCAAGCTCCTACGGGCTAGAAGCCGCNGAAAAGCTAGGCGTTGCCGCCGAACGCGTCTTTAAAACCTTAGTTGTAAAGACNGACAATGGCCAATTGGCGGTAGCAGTGCTACCAGTGAACAANACNTTAAATTTTAAAAAAANGGCTAAAGCGTTATGTTTGCATAACACTGTATCTTGCAAAAAAGTGCAAATGGCCGAGCCGCAAGAGGTGCAGCGTAGCAGTGGCTATGTGCTTGGCGGGGTCAGTCCGTTAGGACAAAAAAAGCGCCTAGCAACAGTGGTGGATAGTAGTGCGCAGCAACACCCAACCATCTATGTGAGCGCTGGACGTCGCGGGCTTGAGATTGAGCTGCCGGCTAGTGAGCTGGCGGCAACCCTAAAGGCGCAGTTTGCTGATATTATCGATAACGACTCCTAACTTTTTTATACCTAGCTTTATTTATGCCTAGCCCTTTTTTATAAATGTAATACTTTAATAAGGAAAATTCTATGCCGCATCTTACTATTCAAGCCACACCTAATNTCACTATCGAGCGCCCTGAGACACTCTTAAAAACACTGAACCAAGCACTGTGGAGTAGCGGACATTTCGGCAAGCCTACCGATATTAAGGCGCGTATGCTACCTATCGATCGTTTTTTAGTTGGGGTCGAAGATGANGAGCAAGAGTATGGCTTTATTTACGCGCATCTTAAACTGATGAGTGGGCGTGATATCATAGCGCNTAATCAGCTCGCTGAGATATTGGTGATTGCTATAAATAGTGAGCTGGCAAGCGATCAGTCAGGCCGCGCGGCGCTGCAGATATGCGTTGAAGTAGAAGAGATTAGCGCGGTGTATCATAAACAAATGCTTGAATAATAAGCAATCGAGTCGCAGGTTTTATACGCTTATTATCGACCATAAAAAAAAGCGCCTAATNANTAGGCGCTTTTTTACTTTTNTATTAGTAGCTGTTTTTAGACGGCAACAGGCTTAGTATTAGTCTAAAAATGCAAAGTTTTCGATGTCCATTGAAGTCATGCTCNCACTTGGNGCAACCATACCTTCGGCGTGGCCTGAGGTGCGAGGTAGCAGCTTATCAAAGTAGAACTCAGCGGTTTGAATCTTCGCTTGATAGAATTCTGGNGCCTCTACGCCNCCGTTTTCTAGCTTGTCATAAGCGACAGCCGCCATACGTGCCCAGTGATAACCCATCATCACATAGCCTGAGTACATTAAGTAGTCTTCTGAAGCCGCTGAGATGATTTCACGATCTTTACGCGCCATCAGCATCAATCGTACCGTTAAGGTGTTCCACTCAGCACATAGCTTAGTCAAAGCCCATACGAATTTACGCATGTCTTTATCAAGAGCGTGCTCACTACACCACTTCATAATGCTTGAGGTGTAGTCGCGGATGATCTTACCTTTTGATTGCAAGATAACTTTACGGCCCAGTAAGTCTAGGGCTTGAACNCCGGTAGTACCTTCGTACATAGTAGCGATACGTGCATCACGAGCGATCAGCTCCATGCCCCACTCTTTGATATAACCGTGGCCACCGTAGACCTGCTGGCCGTGCTTAGCCGCTTCGATACCCAGCTCAGTCAAGAAGCCTTTAAGAATAGGTGTATAAAAGCCTAATTTATCATCCCATTTTTCAAACTCTGCTTCATCGCCATTGACGATGCCTTGTGCCATTTTGTCCGCATAGCGCGCTGAGTGATAGATCATCGAGCGACCACCTTCAGCAAAGGCTTTTTGCGTCAGTAGCATACGGCGTACGTCAGCGTGGTGGATGATCGCATCTGCTACTTTTTTAGGATCTTTGGTGCCTGATAAGGTGCGCATCGAGCGACGCTCTTTGGCATAAGGCAAGGCGTTTTGGAAAGACAGCTCGGTGTGCGCCAGACCTTGGATACCTGTACCGATACGAGCAGTATTCATAAAGGTAAACATCGCTTTTAGGCCTTTGTTTGGCTCGCCGATTAGGTAGCCTGTCGCNNCNTCAAAGTTNANNACACAGGTCGAAGACGAGCTGATACCCATTTTGTGCTCAATTGAACCACAGACGACTGCATTGCGTTCACCGGCCTCACCTTCAGAATTGGGCGTGAATTTTGGTACAATAAAGAGCGAGATACCGCGTGTGCCCTCTGGCGCATCGGGTAGGCGTGCTAAAGTAATGTGAATGATGTTATCTGTTAGGTCGTGCTCACCGCTTGAGATAAAGATTTTGGTGCCGCTGATTTTATACGTACCGTCTTCTTGCGGGATGGCTTTTGATTTTACTTGCCCCAAGTCGGTACCACATTGAGGCTCGGTCAAACACATCGTACCTGCCCACGTTCCTTCGACCAATTTTGGTAAGTAAAGGTCTTTTTGCTCATCGGTACCGTACTGCATGATAGTGTTGATACAGCCAGTCGATAGGCCAGAGTACATAGCCCACGGCCAGTTGGCAGTACCGATCATTTCACCTTTGATTANGTTGATCGACATCGGCAAGTTCATACCGCCGTACTCTTCAGGGTATGAGATACCTTGCCAGCCGCCTTCTACAAACTGGTNNTAAGCTTCTTTNAAGCCNTTNGGNGTAGTGACNNCGCCATNTTCAAAATGACAGCCTTCTTCNTCAGCAGGCTGATAGATAGGAGATAGAATGTTTTCGGCAAAATCNGCCATNCCTTGCAAGATCATGTCGACCGTTTCAGGGTCCGCGTTTTCGCCATTGTCCAAGGTTTTATAGTGTGACTGATAATCAAANACATCATTTATNAAAAACTTAATATCACGTAAAGGGGCTTTGTAAGTTAACATAGGGACTCTCTTTGACAAGTTGAGACAACAACCGATGATAGGTGATTAGATCTTCATCGGTGAGCTGACTATAGAAATTATGGTAAGGCTAATATAGGAATAAGATAAGGGTGAGTTATCTTGACTATAAAGGGGCGCTGCTATGACAATTATGATAAACCCAGTATAAAGAGTCTGTCGCCACAAATATACCATTTATAAATAATATTCATAACTAATAAATACTGATATTACTATTGGTTATGATAAAAGGTGAATGGGACACAGAAAATAACAGCTGCAGTTCAGTCAAATATAACATAGTTCTTGTCGCATCAGAGTCATGGGATAACTCAAAGCTAGAGGNTAATTTAGGGTTTCATATATGTCAGTTAAGTACAGTCGCCATGTCTACTACCGCTTGTTGCAGCGGCTATGGGTGACTATCAAGCGTTTGATTAGCGGTGAAGTTGAGCATTTGATGGCTGTCAATCAAAGCCGTCGGCCTTGGCATATGCCCCTTATCGCTGCTATCGCGATTAGCTTTCCGGTATTTGTGGGAGCGTATTTTGAGGCGCTATCTGCCGGGATTAAAGCTTCGCTTGGGGCGATGATTATTCTNAACCTGCCCTTTGGAGGAAGCTTGCCGCAGCGTATGGTGACGGTGATGGCTTGGGGTTTTGCGATGGCGTTATGCTTCGCGTTAGGGCTTATCGCCCAGCAGCTGGCTTTTATTAAGATTCCGGTATTTGCGTTAGTGGCTTTTGCTATTGTGATCTTTGGGCGCTACTACAACCAGCCGCCGCCGGCCGGACTGTTTGTGATGATGTCTACCGCTATCGCCTTATTTATCCCTGTACCTTTGACGCACATTGTCGCAGCGACTGGCCTTGTGATGCTCGGTAGCGGTTTTGCNCTTATCATGGCGCTGCTGTACTCGCTGTTTTTATTAGCGACACGCAAGCGCACTAATCTACCAGCTCAAAGCTATCAGCCGGAGACAATCAGTGAAAGTATCATGGTGGCCGGTTTTGTCAGTCTAGCTTTGTCTATCGCTTTAGTGCTCACGATGCCTTATCCGTATTGGGCGGCGGTGAGCTGCTTTATTATTATTCAAGGTATTCATCTACGTACCATGTGGATTAAGCAGTTTCATCGTCTGCTCGGCACGCTGATAGGCATGGGAGTGGCGGCATGGATGCTGTCTTGGCAGCTGACATTGTGGCAAGTCGCTGCCGCTATCTTGGTGCTGATGCTATGTATTGAGTCGTTAGTCGATCGCCATTATGGNCTTGCAGTGNTATTTATCACACCATTGACCGTGTTTATCGCTGAATATGGCAGTGGTCTACCGCCCTCGCAGCAGCTCTATCAAGAGGTCATCCAAGCACGAATGCTAGATACTGCGCTCGGCTGTATCATTGGCCTGATAGGCGGTATAGCGATGCANTCTGCAAAGCTGCGGGCCCCNCTNCATCGCTTAGAGCGCTGGCTGTTAGCNCGTTTTGGGGTTTAGAATGTTTAAAGTGCTAAGTGCTAAGTGCTAAGTGCTAAGTGCTAAGTGCTAACTAAAATGCTTTACGTCGATGGCGATTGCAAGTCTATTGTCGCTGCCGCAACCTCTACCGCTCGTCCGGTCCAGCGCTCAAAGCTTAGCGCTGCTTGATTGATAAGCATACCGTAACCATCCGACACTTGCGCGCCGCGCCGCGTAAAGTGCTGCAAGAACGGCAGGGCGCGCCCGTACATCATATCGTAAGCATAGTGAGTGTTCAGACTATCCGCTATCGGCAAAGTGTCCCCTGTCAGACCGATGGAGGTAGCATTGATAATCAAGTCGAACTCGCCAGTCAGCTCCGCCGTCGTACAAGTCGCAATCGCCTGCTTCTCAATCGTTTGGCTCGCGGCGCTAAGCTCAGTGACTAGTGTCTGCGCTTTACTCAAAGTGCGATTGGCAATCGTTAAGGAGGCGATACCTGCTTCGATAAGCGGCAGCACCACGCCGCGCGCCGCGCCGCCTGCGCCAATAATCGCCACACGCGCGCCATCAAGCGGCCAGCCTAAGCTTATGATGTGATTGACCAAGCCTTGACCATCGGTATTGTCACCATAAACCGCACCGTCTTTTATGAGTAACGTATTGACTGCGCCTGCCACGCGGGCATGTTCAGATAGCCCTCCTTGCGTCTGACAGTGACTAAAGGCGATTTGTTTAAACGGCACAGTGACGTTAGCGCCCACGCCGCCGCCATAAAAAAAAGCCTCTACTACGGCGACAAAGCTGGCTTCATTATCTGGACAATACTGGCGCTGATAGCGAATATCGATATCGGTTTGGNCGGCAAAAGTCTGATGAATTTCAGGGGATTTGCTNTGNTTAATGGGGTTGCCGATAACGANAAANTGCTGAGTCATTGCGAAAATCCTATTANGCGAGTTTGAGGGCGGTACTGGTTTTATGTCTAGTTTTGTTGTTACTTATATATCTACTTATATGTCTACTTTTGCACGGCTACTTTTGGGCTAAAGAAGCGTTTAGGGATGCAGTAGCGCNCAGTTATCATAAGCGATAGGTCATTCTTTGACAAACGGGCATTACCAGCGGTCAGTTGCCAGCGGTGATAAATCAACAATACCGTTAACAAAACTGTACTCGCGCGTAGTGTTATCGGTAACCTAAAGGCTAGTCAAGGCTGCAGCAGTTGGGTAAACTAGCAGCATTAAGATTTTGGTAAAACCCTATTTAAATCAAGCCGGTCGAGGACTCGACATTCAATATTCTAGATAAGATGAGTAAATTGCCCATGCAGAAAAACAGCCTTCAACCTTTGATGGTCAGTATGCTAATGATAGCGGGTGTCTCTTTGAGCGCTTGTAATGACTCAAACCCAAGCGCAGAAAGCGAAGCTTCGGTGTCGTCAACCACTGAGGAGGTCGCGACCGAAGCGCCTACCGATTCAACAGACGCCGCCGATCTCGATGGCGCGGTCGCCAGTCAAGGAACCCCCATCAGCTATGATATGTCCAGTTGGGGCAGTACCGCGGTCGAACCAGTAACGATTGACGAGCTAGATAACATCCAGTCAACTTTTGGCTCAGTGGTCACCACCGACAAAAACAGTCTCGATTATGCCAGTAACCCGGCGACTAAGTACCGCTTTATGCAAGCTGATGAGCCGTATCTAGATATTATCGACTCGCAGAAGTATCTAGAGCTAGGCTGGTACTATGCCAATCCTACCGATACAGATAAAGAAAAAGAGCTCAGTCAGGCGCACGCCCAAAAGGCCTACACACTAGTCCGTCAGCTGATGGGTGATGAGGGTGGCCGCGTGCTCGCTGATATGCTCAACGGTCAAATCGTCAAAAATAAAACCGCAGGCGGCCAAACCATTGAGCTTGCCAAATGTGAGTTCTACAGCTGTATGATTATCTTTAATAAATCAAAGGCGCAAGCGAGTGCAGGCTAAGCGGTGAGCAGTATCGACAGTACTGACAGTCTAAAAAGTGCTGATAGGCTAAAAGAGGGCTGGTACGCGCTTTATCCGCCAGCAAATAACGCGGCGATAGCCTCAGTAGCTCCGAAACCAGTGACTATGTTGTTAGACAATCGCGGTTTGGCTTATGGGGATGGTTTTTTTACTACTATGGCGGTGCGCGATGGTCAGGTGCTGTGGGCGGACTATCATTGGCAGCGGCTAGCGAGTCATGCCGCAGCCCTGCAGCTTGATATTGCGACGCCACACTTAGTCTCTAGCCTAAAAGCTTACGCGCAGCAGCTACAGCAAGGGGTGATGAAAGTCATCGTCACTCGCGCGACCCAATCGCTACGCGGTTATAGCTTTGCTGCGGATGCAGCGGGCAATGCTTGCGAGATTTGGCTCAAGCTTATGCCTAGCGAGGGGCAAAGTGCGACTGATCAAAGCGCCTTGTACAAAACAGCTGACTCTCACGATACCTTAGATACCTTACTGCTGCCAAATGGTGCTTCTGTTATTCAGCAAGCGCCGAGCCGCGCCGTTTGTCTGACTTCACAAATCGCTGTACTGCCGCCTACTTTGGCAGGACTAAAATCGTTAAATCGTCTCGATAATGTATTGGCCAGTGGCGAGCTTGAGCAGATTAAGACCAGAAGCCCTGATACCGAAATAGGTGAGGGCTTGTTACGTGATATGAGCGGGCAGTGGGTCGAGGGTGTGATGAGCAATGTCTTCTATCAGTTATCCGGCTCTCATACTA